>TARA_R100000049_G_scaffold2470_1_pt1 | contig 118495 bp, 101 predicted proteins | sample TARA_R100000049 | Tara Oceans TARA_R100000049 (sample SAMEA2619992) | marine metagenome | biome: marine biome (ENVO:00000447); feature: mesopelagic zone (ENVO:00000213) & marine oxygen minimum zone (ENVO:01000065); material: "saline water (ENVO:00002010), including plankton... | reverse complement strand
TGACTTATTCCATGATGCCCATAATGTCGGACTCTTTCATGATCAGCAGCTCTTCGCCATCGACCTTGACTTCTGTGCCCGACCATTTGCCGAACAGAACCTTGTCACCAGCCTTGACGTCAAGCGCTACAAGCGAGCCGTCTTCTTTGCGAACACCGGAACCGACAGCGATGATCTCGCCTTCCTGCGGTTTTTCTTTCGCGGTATCCGGGATAATGATGCCACCGGCAGTCTTGGTGTCGGATTCGACACGACGGACCAGCACACGATCATGTAACGGACGGAACTTCATGTTAGACAACTCCGTGTTTAAGTATGGCTCGATTAAGTACAAAACTAACCGGGATGAGTCCGTATTAGCACTCACCCCCAGCGAGTGCTAACAGCATGTATTGAAGCCATCGGAATTTGTCAACAGAAGAGAACAAAAGGACGCAAAAATGTCATGATTTTGGGGATTTTCTCGCACTTGCGACAATTAAGCTGGCGCGCTTCGCCCACGCGCCGCGCCACGATCATTTTCAAGAGGCATCTTTATCACGCGAGGACAATCATGACAAAGGGCAATATTATGACGAAAACCCCTTCGATGGGTACACGGCGTTAAAAAGTTCAGAGCGCCTTTTAAAATCATCAGAAGTGCGATATTCGTTTCCTCGCCTATTTGCCGGGCACTAATCCCTATATCGAACACCGCTCCTCAAAGGTGACTTTATGAAGCTCGAACTTCTGGAAATTCCCGATATCAAACTACTTTACCCTAAGAAATTCGAAGACGAGCGGGGGTTCTTCTCTGAAACTTACAATCAAAAAATGTTTTCGGAAATCGGCATCGATACCAAGTTCGTTCAGGACAACCAATCACTGTCACGCAAGGTCGGAGTTCTTAGGGGGCTTCACTTCCAGAAAGCCCCCTTTGCACAAGATAAACTGATACGGGTTATCAGGGGAAGCATCCTTGATGTGGCTGTCGATATCCGCGTCGGCTCACCAACCTTCGGCAAGAATGTTTTTGCCGAAATCAGCTCGGACAAATGGAACCAAATTTTTGTTCCCGTTGGTTTTGCGCACGGCTTTGTGACGCTAGAGCCAGATACAGAGGTTCACTATAAGGTTTCAAATACTTACGCTCCCGAAACGGAGTGCTCCATCAGATGGGATGATCCATATCTTGATATCGATTGGCAAATAGATCCGACAAAAGTAACGGTTTCTGAAAAGGATTCGAACGCTATAAGCTTCGCTGAATATTGTCGCAATCCTGCATTCTGATACGCGAATCACATCTGCCCATATGTACGCAGTACCATCTGCAAATACTCGCGATATGAACTAGCGCCAAATCCATTGATCAAAGCTTCAAACTGATCGATGCTTATCAAGCCGCGCCGTAAAGCAATTTCCTCAGGACATGCAATTTTAAGACTTTGGCGGTTTTCCACAGTTCGAACGAAATCAGCAGCATCAAGCATTGCATCATGGGTCCCTGTATCGAGCCAAGCATACCCGCGCCCCATTTTCTCAACTCGAAGCTTACCCTGTTGAAGATAGGTCTTGTTTACATCCGTAATCTCTAGTTCGCCTCTCTTCGATGGCCTGATTGCTTTAGCAATATCGACAACTTGAGAGTCGTAAAAATATAGCCCGGTCACAGCGAAATTCGACTTCGGATTCTTTGGCTTTTCCTCCACATCGAGCGCTACTCCATCACTATTGAATTCAACCACACCATAGCGTTCAGGGTCCTGCACGAAATAAGCAAAAACCGTCGCACCATCTGACTGTTCCATTGCATTGCAAAGCAGCTCCGGCAACCCATGGCCGAAGTAGATGTTATCTCCTAAGATAAGACAGCAAGGATCGTTCTTGATAAACTTTTCGCCGACGAGAAAAGCATCAGCCAATCCACGAGGCTCATCCTGCACAGCGTAGTGCAGACTTATTCCCCATTTTGAACCATCCCCCAAAAGCTCCTTGAACAACGGCACGTCACGCGGAGTACTGATCACCAATATCTCTGTAATCCCCGCCAACATTAGAGTTGTCAGGGGATAATAGATCATAGGTTTATCATAGACCGGCTGAAGCTGCTTCGAAACCACAAGGGTTGACGGATGCAACCGCGATCCGGTTCCGCCCGCAAGAATGATGCCTTTACGCATTTTCTATCTGCCCGCTTCAAGGTTGTTCAAACATGTCGGAAGGCTTTCCGAAATATCAGGCAGCCCGTAACCGAAAGTATCGGTAAATTTCTGTGTCGACATTATGGAATAGGCTGGACGCTTGGCAATCGTTGGAAAGGCATCCGAGTTTACCGGATCAATCCTGCAATTTTTCCCAGTCCAATTTGCCCCGAACTGCGCAATCGCGGCATCCTGAATACGTTTGGCGAAATCAAACCATGTCATCTGATTATCGGACACAAGATGATAGGTCCCAAATCCGTAAAAATTCGGATCAAGTATCACCGGTAATAATCGCAAGGTCGCATTCACCAGATCAATTGCCGATGTCGGGCATCCATGCTGATCATTCACAATCGTCAGAACATCACGTTGCGCCATTAATCCCAGCATCGTTTTGACGAAATTCTTGCCAAACGGACTGTAAACCCAGGCTGTGCGCAAAATAAGGTGGCGCTCAGCCGCAGCCCTCACCGCGCTCTCGCCTGCCAGTTTGCTGGCACCGTAAACGCCAAGTGGCGCGACCGGATCATCTTCGCAGTATGGGCGCTGTGACGCGCCACCAAAAACATAATCGGTTGAAAAATGGATCAGCGGAATATCAAGATCGTCGGCAGCACGGGCCATCATATCAGCGGCATCGCAATTGACCCGATAGGCGCTATCACGATCATTTTCAGCAAGATCAACAGCCGTATAAGCAGCCGCATTGATGATCACCTGCGGATCATTGTTCCGAATCACGGCGGCAATAGACGACAGATCGGATAAATCGCACTTGCTTCGATCCAAGAGTGTCAAGCGGACTTTAGGGAAAGCCGCACCACATAGCGCCAGACTTCTTCCCAATTGGCCGTTTGCGCCAAAGACAAGTGCATTAATCATTACTATTTCACCGTTCCGAGGCGCTCACCTGCATATTTATCTTTCAGGATCGGCTCCCACCACGCCCGATTTGACAGATACCATTTCACTGTCTGCTCCAGACCGCTTTCAAAGCTGTGTTTTGGTTCCCAGCCAAGCTCGTCGCGCATCTTCGATGGATCAATCGCATACCGCCAGTCATGCCCCGGGCGGTCGGTCACGAACCGAACCTGCGCCTCAAAGTCACCTGTCACAGCATCGGGCTGAAACCGCGACACAACATCAAATATGCTGCGCACGACATCAATATTTGCAACTTCGTTGCAACCACCGACATTGTATTTCTCGCCAATTCGTCCCTCGGTCAAAATGGTAAAAAGCGCGTCTGCATGGTCTTCAACATGAAGCCAGTCCCGCGTGTTTTTGCCATCGCCATAAACCGGCAACGCCTTGCCATGCAAGATATTCAGGATCATCAGGGGGATCAGCTTCTCGGGGAATTGATAGGGCCCGTAATTGTTCGAACAATTGCTGATAATCACCGGCAACCCATACGTATGATGCCAGGCGCGCACCAGGTGATCCGATCCCGCCTTGCTTGCAGAATATGGCGAATTGGGCGCATAGGGGGTTTCTTCTGTAAAAAGCCCCTCGTCCCCAAGCGAACCATACACCTCGTCAGTCGAAATATGATGAAACCGGAAAGTCGACCGTCGTTCAGCAGACAAGCCGTTGAAATAATCACGTGCTGCTTCCAGCAGGGTGAATGTACCAACAAGATTCGTCTGAATAAATTCAGACGGCCCGTCAATCGAACGGTCTACGTGGCTTTCTGCCGCCAGATGCATCACAGCATCGGGTTGAAAATCTTCAAAGACCCGATCAAGTTCTGCCCGGTTACAGATATCCTGTTTTACGAAACGATAGTTGGGTAGCGAAGAAACACTTTCAACAGTGTGCAAATCGGCCGCATATGTCAGCTTATCAAGGTTGAGAACCTCAATCTTTTTCTGCCCGGCCAAAAGCCGGCAGACCGCCGACCCGATAAACCCTGCACCACCTGTCACAATGACTTTCATAGGCCCCGCCCGTTTATCCAACTACCTGTGCAACCTGTCGCCTGAAATATCGACCTTATTCCACCGTAACCGATTTGGCGAGGTTACGGGGCTGATCGACATCCGTACCCTTATGGACCGCCACATGATAGGCCAGCATCTGAACCGGAATAGTATACAGGATTGGCGCAACAAAATCGGCAACCTTTGGCAGCTCTACCGTGGCCGATGCCATCTCGCCAAGCTTCGCAAGTCCCTCTGCATCAGACAGGAAAATTACCCGTCCGCCTCGTGCGGCCGCTTCCTGCATGTTCGATGCGGTTTTTTCAAAAAGTTCGTCGGACGGTGCAATCACGATGATCGGAACCGACTGATCAATCAGGGCAATCGGGCCGTGCTTCATCTCGCCCGCCGCATAGCCTTCGGCGTGGATATAGGAAATTTCCTTAAGCTTTAGCGCCCCTTCCATCGCAATCGGATAGCCAAGGCCGCGGCCGATATAAAGCACATCGCGCGCATCAGCGATATTGATCGCAAGTTCACGGATTTCATCGTCATGATGAAGGACTTCGGCCGCATGTTTTGGCACTTCGGTCAGCGCGTTGACGATGGCGGCTTCCTCGTCCTTGGCAAGAGTGCCGTTATCGCGCCCGATCGTCACAGCAAGACAGGCCAGAACAGTCAATTGCGTGGTAAAGGCCTTGGTCGATGCGACCCCGATTTCCGGCCCGGCATAGGTCAGCAAGACCACATCGCTTTCGCGTGCAATCGTGCTTTCGGCAACATTGACGATGGAAACAATTTTCTGCCCCTTGGACTTCGCATAACGAAGGGCAGCCAAGGTATCAAGCGTCTCGCCGGATTGCGAAAGAAATAGCGCCACACCCCCTTTTGGAAGCGGCGGGCACCGATAGCGGAATTCAGATGCGATATCGACATCAACGCCAAGCCCGGCATAGCGTTCGATCCAGTGCTTTGCCACCATTCCGGCATAGAAGGACGTGCCGCACGCCACAATCGTCAACCGGCTGACATCGTTAAACGAAAACGGCATATCGGGCAGCTTGATCGTCCGCGTCGCCGGATTGATGAAGGCATGCAACGTGTCGCCAATCACGGCTGGCTGTTCGAAAATTTCCTTCTGCATGAAATGGTTATAGTTACCCTTGCCCATCATAGCTCCGGAAACAGCCGAAAGCTTTGTTTCACGGGTAACTTCATTGTCATGCTCGTCACGGACCTGAACACCATCGCGGGTCACTTCGGCCCAATCACCTTCTTCAAGGTAAATCAGCTTGTTCGTAAGGTGCGACAACGCCATCGCGTCCGAGCCAAGATACATTTCGCCCTCACCCAAACCAACCGCAAGCGGCGTGCCACGGCGCGCGCCAAAAATCACGTCATGCTGCCCAGCAATCATGATTACCAGCGCAAAGGCCCCCTCAATCCGATGTAATGTGGCGGCGACTGCGTCACGCGGGGTTTTGCCCTGATCAAGGAAGTCGGAAACCAGATGCACAATCACTTCAGTGTCGGTATCAGTGGCAAAAGCCCGGCCATTGCAGGAAAGCTCAGCCTTGATTTCCTGATAATTTTCGATGATGCCGTTATGCACCACGGCAACCTTGCCATCGGTATGCGGATGGGCATTGTTTTCGGTCGGCACACCGTGGGTCGCCCAGCGGGTGTGACCAATGCCGACATCCCCCGCCAGCGGCATTTCCGCAAGACGGTTGGCAAGATTGATCAGCTTGCCTTCGGCCCGGCGACGATCAATATGACCGTTCACAAGGGTCGCAATCCCGGCACTGTCATAGCCCCGATATTCAAGCCGTTTAAGCCCCTCAAGAATACGGTCGCTGACGCTGTCCTTGCCAATAATGCCGATAATGCCGCACATAGTTGTTGTCTTCCCCGTCGAAATTTTGCCCGTCGCGCACGCAAATGCCGCGCGTTAATTGCCGTTACTTACCCAAAAGGGCCTTCATCTTCTCGCGAAATACCCGCGCCCAGCCCGGTTTATCAAGCCGTTGCGCACGCTCTATCACTAGGGCATCGGCTTCGACCGTTCCGGTAATCGTGCTGCCCGCACCAATAATGGCACCATCCCCGATGGATACGGGGGCGACCAGTGCCGAATTGGAACCGATAAATGCACCTGCCCCGATATCGGTATGCTGTTTGCGGTATCCGTCGTAATTGCATGTGATGGTTCCGGCACCGATATTGGCCTTTGCCCCGACACGGGCATCACCGATATAGCTGAGGTGATTGACCTTCGCCCCGTCTTCAATAACAGCCTTTTTGATCTCGACAAAATTTCCAACCCTGGCACCGGCACCAATTTCCGCGCCCGGTCGCAAACGGGCATAGGGCCCGATATCGGCTTTGTCGCCCACCACACAGCTTTCAAGATGGCTGAAGGCCTTGATGGTTACCTCATCGCCAACCGTAACACCGGGACCGAAAAACACATTCGGCTCGATAACAACATCCCGGCCCAATCTGGTGTCGCTGGCCAGATAGACCGAACCCGGATCAATCAGGGTCGCACCATTCACCATTGCCGTCTCGCGCAGGCGTGACTGCATAATGGCTTCGGCCACGGCAAGCTGGCTTCTGGAATTCACACCAAGCGTTTCTTCCTCGGCGACCTCAACAGCAACGCAACTATTGCCGTTGGCACGCGCCACCTCGACCGCATCGGTCAGGTAATATTCGCCCTTGGCATTGGCATTTCCAATCGCTTCAAGGGTTTCAATCATGCTTTCAGCACGGAAGCACATCACACCGGAATTGCAAAATTTGATCGCACGTTGCGTTTCGTCACATTCCTTGTCTTCAACAATCGCCAACAACTCACCATTTGCCGGATCGGTCACAAGGCGACCATAACCGGTCGGGTCTTCGGGGCGGAACCCCAGAACCACAACCGCGTGATCACCATGCTCGCGCGCCGCGACAAGGCGTGAGAGGGTTTCGGTAGTAAAAAGCGGACTGTCGGCATAAAGCACAAGCACATTGCCCGTAAGGCCACGAAGGGCCTCTTTGGCGGCAAGAACCGCATGTGCGGTTCCAAGTCGATCCGTTTGTTCGAATGTAGGATGCGGCGAGACGACCTCAATCAGCTTGGGCATATCCGGCCCGACAACAACCATGGTTTTGGTTGCGTTCAGATGGGCCGCCGTATCAATCACATGATTGACCATCGGTTTGCCTGCTATCTTGTGCATGACCTTGGGGATCGCGCTTTTCATTCGCGTTCCCATACCCGCAGCCAGAACCACCACACTTAATTCACGCGACATGCTTTAACCCTGTTGTGCCATGCGTTACACGGCGTCCCCTTTGTTTTCGATCCGGTCACGATATGCTGGTCCGAACCTTTCACAGCCGATTTGAAGCAACTCCTAACCTATAATCCCCAAAGGCAAAAGCCCCGAAAGAATCACGTTTTGTTACTTCGTGTTAGCAGATGTTACCGTTTGTTAATGACACCATTTCGGTTAAGGTCCGATAAATCGATATTCGTTTTCAAAGGCAGCATCGCAAAATGGCAAAATTCATCCTGTTCGATCTTGACGGCACCCTGATTGACGGGGTGGATGATCTGCTGTTTGCGATGAACGAAACCCTCGCCGCTCACGACCTTACGCCACTTGCTCGTCCCGAACTGGAAGCCATGCTGGGCGATGGCACCAAAATGCTGACCAAACGGGCGTTTGATGCACGCGGTGTCACGATTGATGGTCAACAGCTCGATGACTGCGAAGGCGATTTCACCACACGTTATATCGACACCGACTATGGCAATACCCGCCTGTTTGAAAATGCCGAAGCAACCCTTCGAGATCTGGCATCAGATGGCTGGATCATTGGTCTGGCATCAAACAAACCGACCGCACCCTGCAAACGCATCCTTGAACGGCTGGGTGTCTCCGACCTGTTTGCCGTGATTGCCGGCGGCGATGCAACGCACGTTAAAAAGCCCGACGGCGCTCATTTGGCATTCGCCCTTGATCAAGCCGGATATGACCGGGCACGCGGCGATATCGCGATCATGGTTGGCGATCATGCCAATGATGTGAATGCCGCACGCGATTTCGGCATTCCGGCCATTGCGGTGGCCTTTGAAGTCGATGATACACGTGCAAAAAATCTCGCCGCGGATGGGGTTGTCACTGCATTTGAAAACCTGCCCGACGCAATCGGGAAAATCGTCAAACAGGCTGCTTGACACCCCCTGATCACCCCCTTATAACCCCGCGCTACCGATGGAAAGCAAGCTGCCCAACCGGGCCGCGATTTCCGTTTTCGGGCGTATAGCTCAGTTGGTTAGAGCGTTCCCTTCACACGGGAGAGGTCACAAGTTCGAATCTTGTTACGCCCACCATTTTTTCCATAAAACTTAAATCGTCATACCGTTCCCTGAACAGGGAAGCAGGCTGCATTTTCCTCTCTGGAGAATAAAAAAACCGGTCAGCAGCTTCCTGCCGACCGGTCGGGAGTGCGCAATCAACGCTATCGCGTCTTGCGGGAGCTTTGGCCTAATGGCTGTCTTTCGGGATCGCCTTGCCGCGATGACCGACGAGGAAGTCGAAATCGGCCCCCTTGTCCGCGCCAATGACGCTTTTGTAATACAGCGATGCATAACCGCTTTCCGGTACCGGTACCGTCGATTTCCAATTATCAAGGCGCTTCTTAAGCTCCTCGTCACTGATATCGAGGTGCAGCTTGCGGTTTGGCACATCCAGCTCAATCATGTCGCCATTCTGCACCACCGCCAACGGGCCGCCAGCAGCGGCTTCAGGGGATGTATGCAGAACCACCGTGCCATATGCCGTGCCGCTCATACGGGCATCGGAAATACGCACCATGTCGGTAATGCCCTTGCGTAACACCTTGGGCGGCAAGCCCATATTGCCGACTTCGGCCATGCCCGGATAGCCTTTCGGCCCGCAGTTTTTCAGAACCATGATGCAGTTTTCATCGATATCAAGGCTTTCGTCATAGATCTTGGCCTTGTAATCATCAATGTCCTCAAACACCACGGCACGACCACGATGGGTGAGCAAGGAAGCTGTTGCCGCCGACGGTTTCAACACCGCACCATTGGGTGCAAGGTTGCCTTTGACAACCGCGATGCCACCGCTTTGGGTCAGGGCCTTTTCGAACGGGCGAATGACATCGTCATTCCAGTTCTGAACATCCTTGACCTGATCCCACATGGTGTCACCCGAAACGGTCAGTGCATCATTATGCAGCTTGCCCGCCTCGCCCAGTGCCTTGATGACCACCGGTAAACCACCGGCATAGAAGAATTCCTCCATCAGGTATTTGCCCGATGGCTGCAGATTCACAATCGTCGGAATATCACGACCCAGACGGTCCCAATCATCAAGTGTCAGGTCGATGCCAACACGCCCGGCAATGGCGAGCAAATGGATCACTGCATTGGTCGAACCACCAATCGCACCATTGACCCGGATCGCGTTTTCAAACGCTTCCTTGGTCATGACGTCCGATGGTTTCAGATCATCCTTGACCATCTGCACGATCCGGCGGCCCGTCACATGCGCCATCACGCGGCGGCGGCTATCCACGGCCGGGATCGCAGCATTGCCCGAAAGCGCCATGCCCAATGCCTCGGCCATGCTGGCCATGGTGGATGCGGTGCCCATCGTGTTGCACGAACCAGGCGAACGCGACATGGCGATTTCGGCTTCAAGGAAATCCTCGGTGCTTATCTTGCCAGCCTTGCGGTCTTCGGAAAGCTGCCAAAGCGACGTGCCCGAACCGATATCCTGACCGCGCCATTTACCGTTCAGCATCGGCCCACCGGTAACCACAATCGCAGGGATATCAACACTTGCAGCCCCCATCAAAAGGGCTGGGGTGGTTTTATCGCAGCCCACCATCAGAACCACACCGTCAAGCGGCGTTCCGCGCAGCGCTTCCTCGACATCCATCGCGCACAAATTACGGAACATCATGGCGGTCGGGCGCAATGTGCTCTCGCCCGGCGAGAAAACCGGGAATTCAAGCGGTAAACCACCAGCTTCGTAAATACCGTGTTTGACGCGTTCCGCCAGATCGCGCAAATGCGCGTTGCAGGGCGTCAACTGCGACCAGGTATTGCAAATCCCGATCACCGGACGACCGTCAAACAGGTCCGATGGCAGGCCCTGGTTCTTCATCCAGCTGCGGTGATAGATATTGTCCTTGCTGGTTCCGCCGAACCAACCTTCCTGCGAACGCAGGACGCGGGGCCATGCTGCCGGTTTGAACTTCGTCATGCCCGTTCTCCTTTATGAGTTTTTATCGAGACGGGTCCGATTCCATATGGATGTGGCATTCCATATGGGGGACTTTGAACGGCACGACTGTGCAATTGCTTTATCCAAGCAACTGATCCTGTCAGAACCGTGCCGTTCCTCGTCTGCATGTTGTTACGCTTTGTTCTTGTTATAGACGTCAAAGATCACAGCCGCGAGCAGCACCAGACCCTTGATGACCTGCTGCCAGTCGATACCGACGCCAATGATCGACATGCCGTTATTCATGACACCCATGATCAAAGCGCCAACCACCGCACCGATCACCTTGCCAACCCCGCCCGACATCGATGCGCCACCGATAAACACGGCTGCAATCACATCAAGCTCGAACGCAAGACCGGCTTTCGGGGTTGCCGTATTCAAACGCGCGGCAAACACAAGACCGGCGAGCGCGGCCAGCATGCCCATATTGGCAAAGGTCAGGAAGGTCAGGCGTTTCGTATTGATGCCCGAAAGCTTGGCGGCTTTTTCATTCCCGCCCAGCGCATAGATACGGCGGCCAAGCGTTGTGCTGTTGGTGATGAAGGTGAATATCGCAATCAGAAGCGCCATCACGATCAAAACGTTCGGCAACCCGCGATAGGTTGACAAAAGATAGGTGACATAAAGTATCGCGATACCGGCAATCGCATGTTTGGCGGCAAAGAACGCGATCGGCTCTTCGACTTCGGCGAACTTCGCCTGCTTGGCGCGTGCCCGCAGACCAAGAACCGGCAGGATCACCGCAATTGCAACGCCCAGAACCATCGAAAAGATGTTAAACCGGCCTTCGATCAAACCGGCAAAGAAATCGGGAAGAAAACCCGAAGACATCGCCTGGAAGCTGTCAGGGAACGGACCAACCGATGCCCCGCCCAGAAGCGCCAGCGTCAAACCTTTAAACACCAGCATACCGGCCAGCGTCACGATAAAGGACGGAATGCGCCAATAGGCAACCCAGTATCCTTGGGCGGCACCGATAATCGCACCGACGATCAGACAGGCCGGGATCACAATAATCGTCGGCAAATCCCAATGGACAATCATCACCGCAGCAAGCGCACCGATAAAGCCGACGACCGATCCAACCGAAAGATCGATATGGCCGCCGACAATCACCAGCAGCATGCCCACTGCCATGATGATAATATAGCTGTTCTGAAGGAACAGGTTGGTCAGGTTGACCGGTTTAAGCATCACGCCATCGGTCATCACCTGGAAGAAGGCCAGAATCGCGATCAGCGCGACCACCATGCCATATTCGCGCATATGCGTGCGCAGGTAATAACCCATCGATTTGCTGCTAGAAGTATCCGTCATTGTCTGCTTCCTTACGCTTTCAGGATCATGCGCATGATTTTTTCCTGGCTGGCATCATTTGCCGCCAGTTGCCCTTTGATCTCACCCTCGTTCATCACATAGATGCGATCGCACATGCCCAGAAGCTCCGGCATCTCCGACGAGATCATGATGACCCCCTTACCATCGGCTGCCAGCTGGTTGATAATCGTATAAATCTCGTATTTCGCACCAACATCAATGCCGCGCGTCGGTTCGTCCAGAATAAGGACCTCCGGCCCGGCAAACAGCCATTTCGCCAAAACGACTTTCTGCTGGTTACCCCCCGAAAGATTGACAGCCTTCTGTCCGACATTCGGGGTGCGGATATTGATTTTGTTGCGATATTCTTCGGCCACCTGACGTTCGGCCCCTTCATTGATGACGCCGTGTTCGGCAACACCGTCAAGATTGGCCAATGTGATATTGGTCGTGATGCTTTCTTCAAGCACCAGCCCCATTTCCTTGCGATCCTCTGTCACATAGGCAAGACCCGATGCAATCGCCTTTTCAACGGTCGACACATCGGCAGGTTTGCCATTGATCAGGACCTCGCCGCTGATATCCGCGCCATAGGCACGGCCAAAGATGCTCATGGCAAGTTCGGTACGCCCGGCCCCCATCAGACCGGCAATCCCGACAACCTCGCCTGCCGCCACATCGATACTGACATTTTTGACAACCTTGCGTTCGGGATGTAGCGGATGGGTCACATTCCAGTTGCGCACTTCCATTAGCTTGGTCGTGCCGATATTGGGTGTGCGATCAGGGTAACGATGCGCCATATCACGCCCGACCATATCCTTGACGATATCGTCTTCGGTAATTTTGCCGCCACGCGCATCAAGTGTCGAAATCGCCTTGCCATCGCGAATAACCGTGATGCGGTCAGCCACGCGATTGATTTCGTTCAGCTTGTGCGAAATCAGGATCGATGTGATCCCCTGCGCCTTGAATTCAAGCAACAGGTCCAAAAGTTTCTGGCTGTCATTTTCCTGCAAACTTGCCGTCGGCTCGTCAAGGATCAGAAGCTTGACCTTTTTCGAAAGCGCCTTGGCAATTTCAACAAGCTGCTGCTTGCCGACACCGATATTGGTGATCAGTTCGCTGGGTGTTTCGCGAAGCCCGACTTTTTTCAAAAGCTCGCTCGTGCGTGCAAAGGTCGCGGGCCAGTTAATCACACCGTTTTCGCAAATCTCGTTGCCCAGAAAGATGTTCTCGGCAATCGACAGCAACGGCACAAGAGCCAGTTCCTGATGAATGATGATAATGCCGCGTTCTTCGCTGTCGCGGATATCCTTGAATTCCTGCACATCCCCGTCATAAAGGATGTCACCTTCATAGGTGCCAATCGGGTAAACGCCGCTCAATACCTTCATCAGGGTCGATTTACCGGCCCCGTTTTCGCCGCAAAGGGCGTGGATTTCACCACGTTCCACTTTCAGGCTGACATCGTCCAGCGCCTTCACCCCCGGAAAGGTTTTGGTGATATTGCGCATTTCCAGGATGGTATCCATCCGGTCCTCCCACTGCCGATGTTTTCACAACGGCGCTATTCTCGCTCGCAGTCTTGTTTGACTGTTACCGTCAGTTTCAGACAGCACAGAAAAAGGCGGGCCAGCATTTCAGAGCGAGCCCGCCCTCTGTCACATTCAGATCAACGGATTACTGGACTTCGTCCTTGGTGTAGTAACCCGAACCCACCAGGATTTCTTCCCAGTTGGATTTATCAACCATAACCGGCTCCAGCAGGTAGGAAGGAACAACCTTCACACCGTTGTCATAGGTTTTGGTATCGTTGATGGTCGGCTTTTTACCGGCAAGAACACTGTCGACCATCGAAACGGTGACGCGTGCAAGTTCACGGGTATCCTTGAAGATCGTGGAATACTGTTCACCAGCAAGGATCGATTTGACCGACGGCAGTTCGGCGTCCTGACCGCTAACAACCGGCATTTTCATGTCGCCGGAACCATAGCCAACGCCCTTAAGCGACGACAGTATGCCGATCGAAAGACCATCATAGGGTGACAGAACGCCATCAACCTGATCGTCGGTGTAATAAGCCGACAGCAGGTTATCCATACGTGCCTGTGCAACCGCGCCATCCCAGCGAAGGGTACCGACCTTGTCCATGCCCATCTGGCCGGATTTGACAACAACCGTGCCTTCATCGATCAGCGGCTGCAGAACCGACATCGCACCGTTATAGAAGAAATAGGCGTTGTTATCATCCGGCGAACCACCGAACAGTTCAACATTATAGGGCGGCTCACCAGCCGCGGTCAGACCTTCAACCAGCGAGGTTGCCTGCTGAACGCCGACTTTGAAGTTATCGAAGGTCGAATAGTAATCAACATTGGCGGTATCACGGATCAGGCGATCATAGGCGAACACCTGAATACCGGCTGCCTTGGCATTTTCCAGCGCGTTCGAAAGCGTGGTGCCGTCGATTGCCGCGATCACAAGAACATCAACGCCTTTGACGATCATGTTTTCAATCTGGGAAAGCTGGTTGGGAATATCGTCTTCTGCATATTGCAGATCGGTTTTGTAACCGGCGTCTTCGAACTGCTTGACCATGGACTCGCCGTCCGAAATCCAGCGTGCCGAGGATTTGGTGGGCATCGCGATCCCGACATATCCTTTTTCATCGGCATGTGCATAGCTGCCGGAAATCATCGGGCTCATCATTGCGGCCGCGCCAAAGGCGACCCCTGCCATTACGGCACTGAGACGTTTCATATCTTTCCTCCCTAAAAGACACGGCCTTTACAGCCTTTTGCCCGACTTTCCAGGCAAAGCTGCCTGTCTGTGCCGCGTCTTTGTTTTCGCTTGATAATGCATCCCGTTTTCCCGCGAGATGCGGCGCCATTATTCCGGGGCCAGACATAACAATCAAATAAGTATTTTCGAAACTTGCATATCAATAATGATATATTAAACTCGCCGGGAACGGAGGATCACAATGACTGAGCCCGCAAAAACATTACCGCTGAGTTCCGCAAAATCCCTGTTGTTTCGATCCGGCAATCTGTTTCAGCGCGGCCTGAAGCTTAGCCATCTGCGCATGATTGTCGCGATGGAAGAAACCGGGCAGATCAGCCAGGCCGCCGCCATGCTGCAAACATCGCAGCCCGCAGCATCACGTCTGTTATCAGAAATGGAAACCATTCTTGAAGCCCGGCTTTGTGTGCGCGGATCGCGCGGCATTGAAATGACCAATGCTGGACGCGCACTGGCGAGGCGCGCGCGCAGCATGCTGATTGAAATCCGCGAAGCCGAACGCGAGATCGAGGATATCAAGCATGGCGGCGGCACGGTTTTCATCGGCGCTGTGACCGCAGCAGCAGTTGATCTTGTCGTGCCGGCCATCCGCACGGTGCAGTCGATCAACGCCCTGCTTGAAGCACATGTGTCGGTCGGACCATCGCATCTGCTGATCAAGGATCTGCTGGCGGGGGATCATGATTTTGTCATCGGCCGCGTCCCCGAAGATATGGACCCTCGCCAATTCAACATCCGCGAAATCCGAAGCGAGAAAATCCGCCTGATGGTTCGCGCCGGGCATCCTTTGCTTGCCGAAAACAAGCCTGTTTCACTGGCCCGTCTTGCCAAATTCGAATGGCTATTACCGCCACCAGGCAACCTGATGCGCCGCACCATCGAAGACGTGTTTATCTCGCGCCATCTGCCGCTGCCGCATTCCAGCCTGAATTCCGCGTCACTGCTGGTTACCCTTGCCACCCTGTCGGGCACGGATGCCATCGCACCGATGGCCGAGGAGGTCACATCGCTTTTAAGCATCGGGGGCATGATTGCCGAACTGCCGTTTGACGGAACGATTGAAATCAAACCCTACAGCCTGATTACCGCGCGCGGACACCGCCTGTCACCATCCGCGCAACTGGTTTCTGACCATATTCTTGCCCGTATCGAAAAGCCCGATGCCTGATTTCATGCCGGGGCCTGTCCTCTACCAAAAGCGAGTGGCGCGATGGCATGTCTTTCGCATAAAGTTCCGCACAAGCTTTCAACACAAAGACCAAACATTCCGCCGGACAGATAATGCAATTAATGCAATCAGCAACACTTGCCGTTTTGACACTGGGCTTGACCCATTTTGCCTTTGCCAGCACGGCACAGGAAAATCCTGTCGCGATACCGGAAACCGATCCCTATGTTCTGTTTGATCTGCGCGATAATTTCGTCTGGAACCTGACGCATTATCAGATCCTTGATCCCGACGAGACAATGGTGGAAACCCTGATCACAGAAGCAGATCAGGGTCAGATGGTTTTTGACATGGTCCTGCGCGATACGGTCCCGCCCTATTGCGAATTGCGGTTTGATCCGACGATTTGCGATGATCGTGGCTCCCCGGTCAACTGGTTCAGCGACCTGCCCCAGACCATCTGTATGGATATCCCGGCCAACGTTTCATTCAATCATGCAAAACAGCTCAAGGGCGCAAAGTTCCTGTGCCTTGAACCACGCGAAAAGCTGTTTCTGCCCGAAAGCTGGCAAAGCCAGCAGACCGGTGCTCAGACCTATTTATCGCAACGCATCGAACCTGGTGCGGTCACTGTACGCGATGATATCGCCACCATTGATATCCTTGTACTTGATGCCATAAACACCCCGCTTGCGACCCTGTCGCCCGAAGGATATGGCGATGCCAAAATCGGCATGACCGAGGATCAGGTCCGTACAGCCATGGTCGAGCCCATGACATCAACCCGCGAAGGGAGCGAAAATAACGCCTGTTATCACCTGCAATCGGCAGGCGGCCCGACCGGGCTTGGCTTTATGATGCTTGATGAAAAGCTGGCCCGGGTTTCGGTTTATGCCGATGAATATGATATCGCCACCAGCCTGATCCGAACCGGCCATAATATTCAGGTTGGCGATACCATTGATGATGTCCTTGCGGCCTATGGCGATAACCTGATCGATGAAGAACACGAATATGAAGGCCCAGATGGCCGTTACCTGACCTGGTGGGAAAATGATGCCAAAACATCGGGCATCCGCTTTGAAACCGGGCCGGATGGCACGGTAACCGCCATGCATGCAGGCACCGGTTCGATCACGCTGCTTGAAAGCTGCTATTAAAGCAGATCCCATCGGGCAATCTCTGTATTGACAGTCCTTGCGGTGCGGATTAATGCCCTGCCTCCCCATGCCTTTCGGGCGTCCTGCCCCAAAGGCCCAAACAATCATTTTTACGCCATCAGCTTGCCGCAAAGCGCTTTCATATCGTGCGCCTTGTGCAGGGAATACGAATGCAATCGCCTTATCCATCCAATCTTGTTGTCATCACCGGCGGGCCCGGTGCTGGCAAAACCACATTGATCAATTATCTTCATGAACGCGGCTATGAAATAAGCCGCGAAGTCGCGCGCGCCGTGATCGAAGAACAGCAGGAACGCGGCGGCAATGCCCTGCCCTGGGGCGATAATGAAGCCTATGCCGGGTTGATGACGCGCGGCTCGATCCGCGCATGGCAACACGGCATGGGTCAGGATCCGCAAACCGTGTTCTTTGATCGTGGCCTTCCCGATACGCTGGCCCATCGGGAACTTTCCGGTCTACCCGATGACCCCGGCCTTAAACGCGCCATTGAAACCTATCGCTATCGCAAAACGGTTTTCATCCTGCCGCCATGGTCGGAAATCTACAAAACCGACAGCGCGCGAACACAAAGTTTCGCGGACGCCGTCAGAACATATGTCGTTCTGTATCGCACCTATCTGCAATGCGGTTATGAACCGATTGAAATCCGCAAAGGCCCGGTCGAACAGCGCGCCGCCCAGATCCTTGCCCGCCTGAAACTTTAATCCGCCTTAGACAAGTCAAAAGAACACCCCACATGCCCCGCACCTCAATCCGACTCACCATCGCACCTCTAACACTTTGCAGCATGTTTCTGCCCGCGGCCTCCATCTCGGCTATCGCTGCCTGCTATGACTGGCCGCTGCGCGAACGGCACGGTGAATACGCTTATGATGGCGATACCATCTATGTGAATATCCCCGGCCTTCCCGGCGAAATTGCCGAAATGTCGGTACGTGTGCGCGGCGTGGACACCCCCGAAATACGCGGCAAATGCGAAAGCGAAAAGTCCCTTGCGGGCAAAGCCCGCGATTTCGCCCGTCAAAGCCTGAAATCGGCCAAACGCGTTGAATTCTGCGAACCGGAATGGGGCCGTTATGGCGGACGCGTCGTCGCATCGGTGCGCATTGACGGCAGGGCACTCGATCAGGAACTGATCAATCAGGGTCTCGCCCGCCCCTATGACGGCAAAACAAAACGCCAACCCTGGTGCCAAGGGTGATCCGGTCCCAAAATCCATAACTTTGCCGTGAAGGCACTGGACATTGCGCCCAATCCGACCATCTTCGGAAGCATGACCAAATCACGCCTCCCGGAGAAACCATGACGAAATACACCAAGAACCCGGACGCAATCAAAGCCCTTGACGCCAACCAGTATCACGTCACGCAAAACAGCGGCACCGAACCACCGTTTCGCAATGAATTCTGGGATCACAAGGAAGACGGGCTTTATGTCGATATCGTCTCGGGCGAGCCGTTATTTACATCCCGCGACAAGTTTGATTCCGGCTGTGGCTGGCCAAGCTTCACCCGACCTGTCGAAACAGATCATGTCGTCGCACGAGAGGACAATACCCACGGCATGCGCCGGATCGAAGTCCGCTCCAAACATGGTGACAGTCATCTGGGCCATGTCTTCCCCGATGGCCCCAAAGAAGCCGGTGGCCTGCGCTATTGCATCAATTCCGCATCGCTGCGTTTTATCCCCGTCCGCGATCTAGAGGCCGAAGGATACGGCGAATACAAACCGCTTTTTGATTAAAACAGCAAAGACCGGCACACGCGCCGGTCTTTCTCTATCAAGGCCTTAAAAATCCCCCGGCGCACATTGCAGGCAGGTCAACCCCATATCGCGCCATTTGTCCACCACGCGCTTGCGGTCATCGACTACCAGCCACGGGTTGAAGCCGTCGGCACGGATTTGTGCCAGAAGGTCTTCTTTGACTTCCTCGTCCGTGCGGTGATCGGCATCTTCCGGGCGCAGATACATGCCATCAAACGGAATGCCATGTGCCCGAAGCCATGCTTCGGACCGGTGCTGCCACCCGGCCGGGCGGCCCGAACAAATCACAATCGCCTGCCCGGATTGGTGCAAAACGCGCAAAAGCCGTTCGATATCGGCAATCGGGGCGGCTTTATCCATTGCATCGAAAAACGCATCCCAATGCTTTTCCACCCCATGCACCAGATGCCCCAATTCATCGGCATCGAAATAGGCCAGCGTGCCATCCATATCGAACACCACCGCATCACGCGGGTTACTGATCGAACCGGATATTATGGTTTCTGGCTGGGTCACGCGGAAATCTCCCTGATCAGATCTTCGGTCAAATTTTCATATTCCCATCCCGTTCCGACCGGGCGGAACAGAATCGGCGTTGCATTTGCAATACGCGGACCTTCGGCATCAAAACCGGTCATATAAAGAATGCAACGCCCGACACCGGAATGGGCAACCACCACGGTCAAACGGTCGCTTACCTCGGCCAGAGCTGTTTGCATGGCAAACGATACCCGCTGACACATCGCATCGAACCCTTCGCCATTGGGCGGGGTATCGAACCGTGATCCAGCCTCGGCAATCGGGCGGCCTTCAAGGTCACCCCAATGGCGTTCGCGCAACCCGTCAAGAATATGCAAATCATAATCGGGCAAAACCAGTTCGGCTGTTTTGCGCGCCCTGTCCTGCGGGCTGACATAAACCGCCTGCCATTTTGCCATCGCCATCAATGGCGCAATCGCACGCGCCTGTTCGCGACCGGCATTGTTCAATGGCGGCTCGCTTGACCCGGCGATGATTTCGGCCTTGTTGGCATCGGTTTCCCCGTGCCGAATAAACACAAACGGCACTTTCGGAAAATCGAACGTCTTTGCAGGATAAATCATGTCTGGTCATTGCCCATTTACAGATAAAACCGATCCGAAAGCTGTAACCGCCCGTCAAAGCCATCGACAAGGCTAAAGTCCTCGGGACGGCCATTAAACAGCGGCACGATCTGCATCGCGTGGCAATCATTGGCCATCGCGACCACATCATCAAACAACGGATGCACGTTCCAGCGCCGGAAATGCGCATGCCCCTTTTCGACCATGCGGCGCGCCTCGGCTGGCATGAAACCGGTAAAGATTACATGCGCATCGCGGCCCAGCCGTCCGTCCTGCCCCCATTTTTCAATCAGTTCGCCCGCCATGCCATATGTTCCGCACGGCGCGTGACACAAAAGCAATCTGGCATCCGGATTGAAATCACGCGCCTTGTCCTTAAGCCCTCGCAGCTTTTTGATCGCATCAAACGATACATAATCCGATCCGCCATCCCCCAGAACCTGTTTGACCCGGCCATAGCACCGCGCATCCATCGACCAATCGGTCATGCCGTGCTTTTCAAACAGCAATGCCATTTCAGCTGCCCGTCCGCTCGGCGGTACGGGAAACAGGATTTGGCCGTCAAGTTTGGACATCTTGGTCAAAAGCCCGTCGATCCGCACCTGTTGTGTCAGGCGCTCCATACCATAGGACGCATCCATCAAAACCGTCGCAGCATCCGGTGGTATATCATAAAGGAAGTAATCAGACTCCTTGCAGAAATCACCGGTGTAAAGAACCCCGCCGCCCAGTTCGAAATGCAGCCACACCCCGCCAAAGGCATGCCCGGTCCGCCCGGTGGTGACGGTCACACCGTCAACCTGGATTTCCCCATAGGGCGGCAGAATGATCACATTCGCCCCTGCAGGCAGGGATCGCGCCGTGACCTCGGTACAGTAAATCGGTAAACCGGCTGCTATCACCTCCGCCGCGGCACCGATATGATCGACATGGTCGTGTGTAATGAAAACGGCGTTAACCTTGTTCAACCATGCCGGATCAAAACCGCTGTCATTTTCCGGGCCGACCCCGCAATCCAGCAACCATCGCCGATTGAAAAATTCCAACCGCAAACAGGCCGGGCCTTTTTCACCAAGGCCCGATAAAACACGCATCCGGGCAGACATCAGGCGGCCTCACCTTCTGATCGGTTAAACACCCAGCCATCGGAAATCACCAATCCGACGGCTTCGCCGATCCGTGCGCGTTTCGTCGCATAAACCGGTAAAACCTGGTCGGCACCGACCCGCACCTGAAGACGGAACCGACCGCCCAGATAAACGCAATCCTCAACCGAACCGCGCAATGTCCCGGCCTCGTCGACCCAGACATCCTCTGGCCGCAAACACAAACCAAGTTCGTTCATATTGCTGGCCGCCTTCTGGCAAATCCGCGCATGGATCGCCGCATCGCCCAATCGCACCGAACACCGTCCGGCACCCCGCATGGATACGTCACCAATCGGCAACACCGCCCCGGCCCCGACAAAGCCCGCGACCATATGATCCGCCGGTTCACGGTAAAGGGTTTCCGGGGCCGCCATCTGACGAATGCAGCCCTTGTCCATCACCGCAATCCGGTCGGCCATGGCCATGGCTTCGGCCTGATCGTGGGTGACGTAAATCATCGTCGCCCCGGTCCGGCGATGGAAATCCAGAAATGCCTGCTGCATGGTTTCGCGCAGATGCACATCAAGGTTTGCAAGCGGTTCATCCAGCAACACCGCGCGCGGCTCCATCACCAGACATCGCGCCAATGCAACCCGCTGGCGCTGCCCACCCGAAAGTTCCGTCGGGCTGCGGTCGGCATAAGGTTCAAGGGCGACAATCGACAATGCCTCGGCAATTTTCGCCTCACGTTCCGCCCGGCCAAGCCCGCGCACCTCCAACGGATAACCGACATTGCGCGCCACCGACATATGCGGCCAAAGCGCATAGGACTGAAACACGATGCCAAGATTGCGTGCCTCTGGATTGATCATCACCCCGTTGACCGGATCGGCAACTGCCTGCCCGCCCAAGGCTATGACGCCCTGATCGGGTTCTTCGAAACCGGCCAGAAGACGCAGCAACGTCGTCTTGCCACAACCCGACGGCCCCAAAAGGGCAACAAATTCGCCATCATGGATATCAAGCGATACCTGATTGACCGCGCGGTAATCGCCAAAAGATTTGGTAATCCGCGAAAGATTTATGTCTGCCATGGTACAACTCCCTTGGGCAAACGACGTGATGCCAGTTGGAAACCGGTCATCAACGCAATAACAACCAGCACGACCAATACCGCCACGGCCGAGGCCAGAACGGTATCGCCACTGTCATCCAGATTGAAAATCAAAACGCCCAGCGTCTCGTTTCCGGCCGACCACAGAAGGGCCGAAACCGTCAATTCGTTAAACGCCGTCAAAAACACCAGCAACGCCCCAGCCGCTGCCGACGGTGCCGCCAATGGCAGCAGAATATCGCGCAACCGGCGACCAAGTCCTGCACCGCACGCCTGTGCCGCCTCTTCCAATGCCGGATCAAGCTGGGAAAAACTGTTCATCACCGGGCGCAGCGCAATCACCAGAAACCGCGCCAGATAGGCAACAAAAATGATCGCAAGCGTGCCATACAAACTGACATCGATTACCGGAATGCGGATGAACAGAAGAATGCAGGCAATCGCCAGAACCACACCGGGCAAGGCATAGGGCACCTCGACCAGAAGATTGACCATATGGGTCAACCGGGTCGGCCGCCTTACAATCACATAGGCCAGCGGCAAACAGATCGCGACCAGCGTCACCGCCGCCCCGACCGACAACATGAAACTGTTATGGAACGCCCGGATGGTCGATGGCTGAACAAACAGGACTTCGTAAAACGCATCAAAACTGTAATTGGCAAGGCTCAGCTTAACACCAAATGCCGGGACCAGTGCGGTCGCAACCAACGCCATCAACGGGATCACCAGAATGGCCATCAAAACCGCCCAAAGCACCGCTTCAACCAATGTCCTGCGTGCGCCCAACCGGATATCAAGTGGCCGCCCCACCATCCCCATCAGACGATAGTCACGCTTGCCTAGTAACCGGTGATGCACCGCCACACCCAAAATCGCAATCATCCCGATCAGCATCGCCAGCACCGATACCTCGCCCAGAACCGACGGGCCAAATCCGGCCAGCTTCTGATAAATCAGGGTCGGTAATGTCGAATAATTGGCGGGTATCCCCAGCATCGCCGGTATCCCGAAATTGCCAAGGGCCGTGACAAACGCCATCGCGGTTCCGGCGATCAGACCGGGACTGGTCAGTGGCAAAATGATCTGCCACCACAAACGACCGCCACGCGCACCCGCCAAACGGGCTGCTTCGATCTGTTCGCGCGGCAGCATGCGCAAATTGGCCCGAAGGGTCAAAAACACGATTGATGCATGCTGAATCCCCAGCAAAAGCGCAATCCCCTCGGCCGAATAAAACGGCTGGGGCGATCCCATCGGGGGTGCCATGCCAAGCGCATTCAAAAGTGCACTGCTCGGCCCGGTCAGTTGCACCCACGCCAACGCCGTGATCTGCGGCGGGATCATCATCGGGATCATGAAACAGAAAACCAGTACCGCCTTGGCGCGGATATCGGTCAGCGCGACCAGAAAGGCAAATGCGCCCCCAATCAAAAGCGAAATGATCGTTCCAAGCCCTGCGGTATAAAGACTGTTGGCAGTTGCCCGCCATGTCGTCGAACTACCCAGAACATCGCGGATGTAATCCGCACTGGGCACACCACCGACAAACACGCCTTCAATCGCAAGGCGCGCAATCGGTAAAATCGAAATCACGAACACCGGCAATAAAAGCCACGGTAACAACCGGTCCGAAGACCGGTTGCCAACCGTTGGGCTTGCAAAGCCGGGCATGAAGCCGCGAAGGCGACTTGCAGCCTGCATTATTCAGCCCCGAAAATGTCCGCGAACTTTTTCTTGTTCGCTTCTGCCTGCTCCAGCGCCACTGCCGGATTGAAATCCATCAGCTTGATGTCGCTGCGTGCCGGGAAACCTTCCGGCAATGCCATGTCGCCGCGCGCCGGGACATAACCCATGTCCAGAACCAGTTCCTGGCCTTTGCTCGACAGAACGAAATCAACAAACTTGTGCGCCGCATCGACGTTTTTGGCGTCTTTCATGATCGCAACCGGCTCGGTCACATAAGTGACACCCTCGGTCGGGAAGACGAAATCAACGGGCGAACCTTCGGCCTTGCCACGGATCGCAAGGAAATCGACAACCACACCATACGGCTTTTCGCCCGATGCAACGGCCTTGAACACGCCGCCATTACCACCCTGTGCGCGCGCTTCGTTCGCAGCCAGTGCCTGATAATAGTCCCAACCCAGTTCCTTGTTTTCCGTCAGGGTCGACAGATGAATAAGGGCCGCACCGGAATAAAGCGGGCTTGGCATCACGACCTGATTTTTCATCGCCGGATCGGCAAGATCGGCCCAGCTTTTCGGGGCTTTCTCGACACCAGTATTATAAACAATTCCGGTCGTAATCAGCTTGGTCGAATAGTAATAACCATCCGCATCATAAAGGGCGGCTTCATAGGCCGATGCTTCGGGCGATTTATACGCCTGCAACAGGCCTTCGCCCTTCATGCCTTCCAGTGTCACGGTATCCGCAATCAGCAAAACATCCGGGCGCGGATCACCTGCTGCAATCTCGGCACGCAGCTTTGCCATCAGCTTGGTGGTGCCATCACGCACCCATTCGACTTCAACATCCGGATAGGCAGCCTTGAAGGCATCGACGGTGGTCTGGGCATCCTGATTTGGCTGGCTGGTATAAAGAACCAGTTTCTCGGCGGCCTGACCAACAACTGGCAGCATCATCGCAGCCGAAGCCACGGCAGCAAGAAGAACGTTACGCATCATCCACATCCCTTGATTGCGTGGGGCGTACCTTTGCGGCCACCCCGAAGGTTTCGTTCGAAAACAATCCGACGGGGACGCTATATGGATTTCGATTTCAGTTGTGTGACAAAGCAAAGAATTAAATGTTTCAACAAGCGTACCGGGCTTTTCAGACACAACCAAGCCTGTCTATACTCCGTGACATCGCGAAACACATACTTTCGAACGAAAGAATATCAAAGGAAACCAATGTCCGATCCCGTGCCACTTGACCGCCGCCGCGACCGGATTGTCGCCCTTGTCAAATCCTGCGGCTTCATGGCAGTCGAAGAACTGGCACGCCGCTTTAACGTCTCGGTCCAGACAATCCGGACCGATCTGCGCGATTTACAGGAACAGGGGCGCATCTTCCGCCGTCATGGCCTTGCCGGTCCGGCACCCGATCCGGATAACTCGGCCTATGAAAAACGCGAAGTCTGGAATCGCAGTGGCAAACGCGCCCTTGCCGCCAAACTCGCCGATATCATCCCCGAAGGCTGCACCATCGCGATTGGCACCGGCACCACCGCCGAACTCGCTGCTCAAAGCCTGGCCTCGCACCGCAATCTGACGGTGCTGACCAACAATATCCATGTGGTACTGACATTACAGAACGCGCCCAGTGTCACGTTACGCCTTGCGGGCGGGACCATCCGCACCCGCGATCTTGATATCATCGGGGCTGACAGTGCGGAATTCTTTGGCACCTACCGCGCCGATTTCGGGATTGTCAGTGTCGGGGGGATGTCGGAAACCGGGGACCTGATGGATTTCAACATGGACGAAGTCCGCGCACGTCGCGCCCTTGTCGCCTGCTGCGATCACGCGATCCTATTGGTCGATGAAAAAAAGGTCGGCAGAAAGGCCCTGTGCCGCGATGGTCATGCATCGGATTTCAAAACCGTAATGCTTAACACCGCACCGGGCGATATTTTGCAACAGCAACTGGTTCGGGGCCGATCACAGGTGATCGTCGCGAACTAGGATTACGCTGCGCCCTTGCACCCGGTCGCCGACAGTGTCGGTTCTTCGCAGATATTCAAATCACGGCAAACATGCAGGGTATGGTTGGGTGCCACCGCGATCCAGCTATCGCTTTCGGCATCCAGCGGTTCGGACACGACAATCACATGATCCCCACGCTTGCGCCAGTAAAGCGATGGCGGCTTGTCATCGCTGGCATGGCGGATGGCACAAACGCTTTCGCCATTTGACAGACAGGCGGTGAAACGGAAGGGCGCAGTTGCGCCTCTTTCGTTCATTTCACGTTCGACAACTTCGATGGTTTTGCGGATCGCGCGATGCGGATCGGTGCGCAAACCAAATGTCAGCATCAGACAGAAAATAAGCTCGCTATCGGTCGTGCCATGGCGGGTGGCGTAAAATTCATCATCGATCATCGCTTCCAGCACGCGCCGCACCAACGGATAATCCCCGATCTGGCCGTTATGCATGAACAGGTAATTGTCATGCGCAAACGGATGGCAGTTGGTGCGGCTGGTTTCGGTCCCCGTCGATGCCCGGACATGGGCGAAAAACATGCCTGATCGGATATGATGGGCAAGCGACCGCAGGTTTGGATCATTCCAAGCCGGAAGGATTTCACGATAAAGACCGGGCGTCTTGCGCTCGTCATACCAGCCGATACCAAAACCATCGCCATTGGTCGGCGTTTTGGCCTGTTCGGCATGCAGGCTTTGTTCAACAAGGGAATGGCGCGGCTCGAACACCAGTTTTTCAAGATAAACCGGATCTCCGATATAGCTCAGCCAGCGGCACATATGACTTCCCTTGATTGACGTTACGGCATGAAGCGGCGCGACGCGTTATCTATGCCGGGGAACTACATAACGGTCAATGTGATATTTATGGTTTTGGTCGATCTTCCGGCGGCCTTGCGCAATCTGTCCGATACAGTTGGGGATGGATAATAAAAAGAAGAATAAAGCACTTGCCAACCGGGGGGATTATCCGTATTTTCCGCGCCACAAAATGAATCGTGCTGATGTAGCTCAGCTGGTAGAGCGGCGCATTCGTAATGCGTAGGTCGTAGGTTCAAATCCTATCATCAGCACCACTATAACCCCGTCGGGCGAACAGCCCTGCGGGGTTTTTTGTTGCCTTTCCCCGGACGCGATTTGACGTTTTTTGTCACAACCTCCGGTGCTCCCCGTCCTTTTGACATGTGAACCGTCGCAATCCTTGTGAAATCCGGTTCGGCGCAGGCGTGCACCCTCCGCAGCGTTTCGCAAGTGCAACCAGGGGATTGTCAGCATGACCGACAAAGACCAACAGCCCAACAGCACCGAAAATGGCGGAAGCAATCCCGCCGCCACCAACGGCCCCAAAAGCCCGGCCGTCGATAACTGGCCGTGGGCCCATGTGCTGGGTTTCGACACGGCAAAGGAATGGGGTCTTGACGCCGTCATTCCCCGCCCGTCATCGGCCTCCCCGATCCCCGATCCGTCCAGTGGCGCGACCGGCGGCAACAATCCGGGGCCGCTCGATGGGCTATCGGGCCATACACCACTGCAAGGCCAGAATCTGATCGAATATGCCATGCAGAAAATTGAACAAGCCCTTGGCCAGCCGATGCAGGCGGTCCCGCCACTGTCATCTTACAGCTACGACGAATACGGCAACCTGACCACAACGGCGAGCACGACCGTACCGGCCCCGGCCCCGCAAAACGCGGCACCGGAAACATCATCTACCGGCTCCCCCCCTACCGCTGCCGACACCCCCGACAGCGGAGACGACCGGGACGACGATCTCACCGACGAAGAAGTCCCCCCCCGCTTTCAGGATCACGACGACACCGTAACCACGCCAAGCCGCCCGACATCCGGCATGTCCAGCCCCACAGGCCCGCAATCCTATCGCGTTGACCTGATCCGTGATGACGGCCGTGTGACACGGCTCGAAGGCAGCGTGACGTATGGCGATCTTTATCGCCCGCTTCTGCCCGAGCTATCTGGCAATGCCCAAAATGCCCAGACGCCGGACTGGTCGATCACACTTGATCAATTGCCCAACCCCGGCCCTACCGGCAGCGACACGGATGCCATTGTCACCGCACGGCTTGATGCCGCCGAAACCCCGGCTGATATCCGGCAATGGGCGCTATCGGTAGGGCCACAAGACATCAACACCGCCCGGCTGGCACTTGATATCCCGGCAACCCTGCCGTCTCTGACACGGGCCAGCATCATCGGTGGATTACCATCTAGCGAATGGCACATGGCCGCGGCAACACTGGCAGCGGGCGGCGTCAGTACGGACAACTCCGGCACTTCGATCCCGGACGCTGCCGAACCCGTTGCTCCGGCAAGCCTTGGCATGGATCAGCAACTCGGTACGATTGACAGCACGCAGGATCCGTTCATCGCCACCCTGCGCATCACATCGGCCATCACCAGCATCCCGACCTCGATCCCGGTTCAACTGCAATATACAGGTGCTTTGCCCAGCCCGATCTTGCAGGGTGACGTCCCCCTCACGACCGAAACCAGCCTGTCGCTTCGCATGCAGGTCATCGCCCCCAACGACGGTAAATCGGGCGCAACCCTTGTCGCGCTGATCCTGCGCGGGGCTGCGTCGGGCTTTTCGGTCACCGCACAACTGCGCGGCGATCACAAAATCTCGACCCCGACCGCGATGCTCGGCTGCATCGATCCGGGCCAGGATACCGAATGCCGCGCCGAAAGCATGATCGCCAATGCAACATCCAGCCTGCAAACCAGCCTGATCAGCATCACCGATACCCCGGACGATGACGGGCTTGCCGCCTATGGGTTTGTGCTGCCCGCACCGTCCGGTAACGACAACACCACCGACGCAACCCAGACCGACAAACCGGACAAAGGCACAAATATCGCCAAATCAGCCCCGGCGAAGCCAGCATCGGTAAAAGGCAAGGCCGCCATCACTGACAACACCAACAGCCCCCCCGATGCTGACAGCAGTAACGGCGATACCGGCACTACCGCCACCAACAGTCCCGGAAAACCCGACAAGGGAGCCTCCTGATGACAAGCGGCCCGAACTTTCCCGGCGTCGAAACGGCAAGCAGTAAAAAGGATGCGGTAAAAAAGGCCTTCAATCAGGAATATCAGGCCACCATGAAAGCCATGGCGAATGCCGCGGACCGTGCGCGTGCGCAAGTTTTGAACCAGAAACTCGCCGCGGGAAGCCACGCACAATCAAGCCAAAGCACAAAAGCCGTCGCAACCGCCCCGAATGCACCGGGCACCAACAACGCGCCATCAACCCCGATCGAGCCGGGCGCAATGGTCATGATCGAAATCGCCAATGAATTGCGCCGCATCATCGTCGCGGAAATTGACATGCGCATGAACCATCTGGCGGGACAGGTCGAACAGGCAATCGCACAGTCAATTCCGCCTGTGGCATCAAATGCACCTTCCGATGCAAAACCTGCGGCCGCCCAGCCTGCCGGAAGCGAAACCGGCACTGCCCCACAAACGTCTCAACCAAATATTCCCGCCACGCCGCAAAGCAACGCGCAAAACCCAAGCGCCGCAGCGCCTCCCCAACCTACACCTTCTCCGGAAACCGCCCCTTCGGAAAACACCCGGCTCACAGCACCACAAACTGCCAATGCCGGTTCCGAAAATCCACCAAACGCCGCCCCACCGGCGGATGGATGATTCGGCTTTTGCCAAAGGTTGCAAGTCCGACCTGCAACTCGATCCCGCAGGACGTGGGTCACGACCTAGGCGAGAAATCTGAAAAACATCTTTTAAAACAGAAGGTTAAAGGGTGTCATTCGCGACTTTCCCAGCCAAGAATTGCGCAACCTTAAATAGTATTTTTCTTTTTCTTCACAATTAAGACTGCGCGCCGTCATAATAGTCGCGAGAGACCTAAACAGCCTTTGGTTGTAATCTTTCTGAGGAGGGGTCCGAAGTGCAGTACGAAAAGAATACCGAACAGGGACAGACAGAACTATCGGAAAACGAAATCACGTTTGCCCAATCCCTAGACGATGCCTTGGAAAAGGCATTGGGGACAGGCGACAATGTCACATCAATCTGGTCGCACCTCAAAGATGAACAGCGCGCCAGACTGGCTGCGGACTACCTTGCTGCATTGAATACCGATTCTCGTAAAAGTAGTAATTTTGAAAGCAATTCGTCAGCCTCACCCACCACGCCAGAGGCACCGCCAGAAGCACAGCAAGGAACAGCAGCAGCCTACACAGCCCCCCCGCAAACCGGGCCAGAAACCTCTGCCGTGCCGCGTGGTTATCCGGCGAATTTCAATCCATTGGCCGGATTTCCGGGACTGGAACCATCGTCAAACGGCCCAAGCCCAACCGATATCATCGCCGGTAGTCTTGGCAATCCTGGCAGTCTTGCCGGGCTGGCCGGGTTGCAGGGAATGTCGGGAATGCCCGGCTCGCGAGGATCGGGCAACACCGGCAATCAGATCGACCAGATGCAGCGATCCCTGCAGGATGCGATGTCGCTGCTGGGCAATCTCGGTTTCGAACAACCGGCTCCTTGCCAGCCCCTTGGCACCCCGCCAACACACGCCCCCCATCCACGAGCATGGCAATCCGATCCCCTCGATGATTCCGACCTTCCCGGTATGGAACCGGCCGCGCCAAATTTCTGGCCGCTCTGGATGGATCAACAGGACAGCCTTCTCAAGCAATGCCTGAAACTGATGTCTGGCAATATGGATGACGCGCAGGATGCACTGTCCGAAGCCATGCTAAAGGCATCGGTAAAGTTCGAGGATTCAATGGACGAAATCCGTAATCACCGCGCCTGGCTGTCACGGATCGTGCACAATGCCTGCATTGATCTGCATCGGCAAAACCGCCGAAAGGCGGAATACAAGGAAGAAAACCACGGCACCGCGGATGCCGCCCTGCCGCCGATTTCCGGTCGCAACGAACCCAGCCCTGAGGAATCCTTCCTTGCGACCGAAATGTTCGACCATCTTGAACGCGCCTTACGCGCCCTTCCTGAAAAACTGCGCAAACCGCTTCTGATGCGATGTGTCGAAGACCGCAGCTACGATGATATCGCGGTCAATCTCGGACTAAGCAATTGTGCCGTGCGTAAACGCGTTCAGCTTGCCCGCGACCATCTGCGTGGCGCAGGCATCCAGTAACCGCACGTGAAACCTGTTTAACGGGCAGAATGACAAATGCCATTCTGCCCGTTTCAACGCCGGGCTTGGAAAAGATCCGGCCCGCAAAAGACTTACAGAAATCCCCTTGCTGGCAAAAAAAATCATCCGTCCTGTCACAACCCCGAATTGCCAGCGTCGATAGGGTGAATTCGGGACGGAGAAACCCCGTCAGGATTTCCACCGCAAGCAGCATACGAAGGAGTTTTGAAATGGCGATTCCGACCCCGGTAAACGGTCAAATCACCGATGCCGTCACCCAGGCAAACGTCAAGGTGCTCGGTGATGCCCCGGCCATGGCTATGGGCTCGATCTTCCAGTCACTGGCCCATTCCACGGGCATTCTCTATGAAAATGCCGTCAGCGCCCAGCAGCAGCTTGGCATTTCTTCTCAGGCGGCAACCAACCAGGGTGTCATCCAGATCTATTCGATCGACACCATGGCCGATGCCGTCGCGACCTCGAAAATTGCCCAGAGCGACGTCCCCGACAACATGCTTTCGCTTCTGACCACCCTTCAGGCCGTCAAAAGCTAAGCCCCGTCCTCCAAGACCTCCCCGATTGGGCGGCCCGTTTTCCGACCGGCCGCCCAATATCGTTTCCCGGCAATTCCGCCCGCAGTTTTTGACGGTTTGACGTCACAAAGGCATATCCTCACCGTCAAATGACTGATCGCCGCGCACCACGCGGAACGGGCCGGTTTCCGGCATATTTATCCAGGCAACCAGGAGACAGATTATGGCTGATAATACCCCGGTCAATGGCATGATTACCGATGCAGTGACCCAGGCCAATGTCAAAGTACTGGGCGATGCACCGGCCATGGCCATGGGCTCGCTGTTTCAGTCGCTGGCACATTCCCACGGCATTCTTTACGAAAACGCCGTCAGCAACCAGCAGCAGGTCGGCATCTCGTCGCAGGCTGCAACCAACCAGGGCGTCATTCAGGTCTATTCCGTCGACACCATGGCAGGTGCCGTGGCAACGCAGAAAATCGCAACCAGCGACGTTCCGGACAACATGCTTGCATTGCTGTCCGCCCTGAAGGCAACCACCGGCACCGCAGTGTCGTAAACCTTCATTGGTTTCGCCGCCCGAACCGGCCCGGCATGCAAAAGCTTGCCGGGCTTTTTTTGTGTCACAAATTCCGATCCTCACCGTCATTGCGATGTAGTTCACGCGCCAGCCAAGGAGACCGCGATGGCACCGGCAAATACCGACCCGTCCGACAACAATTCCGACGCAACCTCCGTCGCAGACGCGGTGGAAAATTTGCAGGATCAGGTATCCCATCAGATCAGTGACGCTGTCAGTCTGGTAAATGTTGGCACCCTTGGTGTCGGCCCGGCCTATGCCACCCTGCAATCCATGCTGGCCCAGTCACAGGCACAGGGTGTTTTGATGGCCAACATGGTTTCCGGTCAGCGGCAACTATCCATGACCGGTATGGCCACCCTGACCAAAAGCATCGAACAGATGATGTCGCGTCCTAACCGATAAGGATCAAAACGATGAGCAACCCGCGCGAAGTCGACGAACAGATCACCGATGGCGTGACACAGACCAATACCACCGTCATCGGCTCCGCACCCGCCATGGGAACCATGCAGACTTACCTGTCGCAGGCCCAGGCACAGGGCGTGCTGTTTGCAAACATGGTCAATGAACAGCAACAGCTTGCCGTCGCCAGTCTGGCGACCACCATGGAATGCGCCCGCAATACGCTGGCGATCGGGGACAAAGGCCCAAAGTCCTAAGGGGGGATAATAATGGGACAGCAAAGCGCCCCCCCGACCTCAAGAGCGCACCGCCTCCCGCCCCCAAAATACCGGAAGACCCGAACAGCAATATCGAACTGACCGACGACGAACTTAAACGCCAGCAGGACGAATACGAAAGACAGAGACAGGCCGGACAATAACGGCACTTTAACCGGCTCCGTCGGTTCTGACCCGACCTGCGGACAAACCTTCAAGACAAAGGCATGACGTCATGAGCGATATCGTCAATCCGCAAATCACCGATGCCGTGACTCAGACCAACGTAAAGGTGCTGGGCGAAAGCCCGGCACAGGCGGTATCGATCGCCCTGCAATCGCATTCCCATTCAACAGGCCTGGCCATGGAAAACGCCACCCTGACGCAGGGAAACATGCAACAGGTCGCCAATACCGCAACCTCAAAACTGGTGGCCATGATCACAGCCCAGGCGGGTTGATAAAAAGGTCATCATTCAGGATTTTTGTCACAAAGATCAATCATCTGCGTCAAAACGGGTACGGTCATCGTGACCGCCAAATCGGAGGAAGAAATGGCTATTCCAACCCCAGTGAACGGTCAGATCACAGATGCGGTGACCCAGACATCGGTCAGCGTTCTCGGCTCGGCCCCGGCGAATGCCATGGGCATGATCTATCAAAGTGCCGCGCATTCGACATCCATCCTGTTCCAGAACGCTATCCAGGCCCAGCAACAGGCCTCGATGTGCTCGCAGGCCGCGACCAATATGGGTGTGATGCAGCTTTACTCGGTCAATACAATGGCCGGCGCGCAGGCAACAACCAAGCTGTCGCGATCCGACAACAGCAACACACTTCTGACCCTTTTGGTCATTTTGGCAGCAACTCGCCGGTAGGCAGCATTCGGATGTCACGCGCCGTGCGTGTTATCCGGAAATTTCAGTGAGGGCGTGACATGGCAGACAACACCCCGGTAAATTCCCAGATTACGGACGCGGTCACGCAGACCAACGTCAAGGTTCTGGGCGAGGCTCCGGCACAGGCAATGGGGCTCGTGTATCAGACGATGGCACATTCCATCAGTCTATCGATGCAGAACGCCATGCAAACCCAGGGCGGACTGCAACAGATCGGCAATGCCGTAACCTCCAGTGCGTGCAAAATGATTCTCGACAGCTCCGGTGGCGGCATGGGTGGCGGCGGCAAATCCTGACGCCGCCAACATGATTTCCCACGCCTTAAACGTCCGGCAACTTTGCGCCAAGCTCCTGAAACCGACCCGTTAACGCGATGAGGCCCGTCATGGCTGACGAAAACGAAAATCCCCCAAAGGACACCCCGCCCGCTGGTGGAAATCCCGCCGATGAACAGGGTGCCGCCGATCCCGAAAAAGCCGGAGACAAAACCTCCCCTGCGGCCGATGCCCAAGGTGGTGCTGGTGGCGGCAAAGCTGCCGGCGGCGACACTCCGCCCGCGAATGGTGGCGCTGCTGGCGGAGGAGGAGGAGGAGGCGCAAACAACACACCGCTCAGCACCGCCCTTAACCCGCAAATCGTTCAGGCCGTCGGCACCACCAATCACGCCGTACTGAACGGGGCCGGTCCCGGTGCCAACGGGATCGCCTATCAGAAGGTCGCGCAGGCCGCCGCCTACGCCGTACAGGACAGCACCGATTACATGCGAAACATCATGTCGATGGCGTCTGCCACAACCGGTGTCGCGCTGCAAAAGATGCTGGTGGAAAAAACAACCGATCCCTATGCCGATATCATCAAGGCGGCAACACAGGCCGTCACCGATGCCCAGCAAACATTTACCAATGTCGGCACGGCATCAAGCGGTGTGGTCAAGGATTTCGACAGTATGGCCTGATGGCCTGATGATCGCCAGGCGGGATCACCCCGCCTGCATCAACTGGATACGCTCGCACGCTTCGGTAAAGTCCGGCGCAAACAGTTTCAGGCTCAGACCCGTGCCATGAAGCTCGAAGGCACCCATTTCTTCCGTCGGACAGGAAATGAACTTCGCCACCTGATGACTGACCAGAACCCGTTTGCCAAGCTGCTTGGTCAACTGTTCGATCCGGGCGGCTTCGTTGGCCGCCTGCCCGATCACGGTAAAATCGACCCGGTCAGGCACGCCGACATTGCCGTAAATCACATCACCAACATGCATGCCAAGCCCGTAATCAAAGGCCGGCAATCCGGTTTCTTCGCGCTGGCGGTTAAGCTGATCGATATTAAGCTGCGCCTCGGCTGCGGCGTAAACCGCGGCCGTACAGGCCTGTTCCAGATCCTGCTCATCCTCGCGGATCGGGAAAATCGCCAATGTCGCATCCCCGATATAGCGCAAGACCTGCCCGCCATGCTTCAGGACCGCACCGGCCGTCGCGGCAAAGAAATCATTCATTTCACCCAGAAAAGCATCATCCCCGACACTGGCGGCAACCGATGTCGAATTGCGCATATCGGAAAACCAGATCACTGCCCGCGTCTTGGTACTGTCGCCAAGCTTGATCTGCCCGTCGCGCACCCGATGCCCGGCATCCGACCCCAGATAGGTTTCAAGGATCGTCTTGGTTTCTTCGTGCATGATGCGCATTTTGCACGACACGGCAAAACGGCGCTGGATCGATGACAGGATTGCCAGATCCTCGTCGGTAAAGCCGCTGGGCCGACGCGTCATATAGGTCATGAAGATACGGTTCGTACCCAACGTGCTGTCGCGGTCCGTGGTAAAGGGCGTCATCAGCGCCAGATAATCCGTGCCGCCGGATTTGCGGAAAGTCTGCAAAACATTGAAATCAAGGATCGCCCCCGGCCCGATCAGATGGCGACGCATGAAGGTGACATCGTTATCGGACATCCACTTCATCGGGCTATCAAGCCAGTCGGGGTTCTTTTCGCGCACATCAAGATGCAGCGACCGTTCAACCCGGCCCTCATCCTTGGACCAGATATAGGAAACGCCTTCATAAAGCGGATGCAGGGTCTTGAAACCAACCATGACGCGTTCGATCGGAATGCCCGCGGCAACAAGCCGCGACACCATGCCTTCAACAATCGCATCAATATCGGTATCGTCGAGTGCGCGCTCCATCAGCCAGTCATTGACCGCCCGCACAAAGCCACCGCCAGACAGGGCACTGTTCGTACCCGGCAGCGACGTGACATTGTTGTTGGACTTCGTGTTTTCCGGCATGATGGGCTCCGTCCGATTCTTAAGCGACTATGACATGAATATGACATCGCATAAATGGGACAGGCTTGTGATTTCGCAATCGCAAAATCACAAAAACTGCACTGACCAATATTATTCCTGACAAATTTCGGTCAATCCAGCGAAACCTTTTGCCCAAGCCCCGGATCACTGCGCAATCGGCGGCAGGTAAATCCGCGCCAGAAGCCCGCCAGACGGCGCATCTTCCAGATAAATCTCGCCGCCATGCGCCCGGATCGCGGTGCGGGCAATCGCCAGACCAAGGCCAATTCCACCCGTTTCACGATTGCGCGAGGATTCAAGCCGGAAGAACGGCTCGAACACCTGATCGCGCTGATCGGGTGGAATTCCCGGCCCGTCATCACTGACTTCGATCCACATGCCACCATCATCGGCGGGCTTCAACAATACGTCGACATGATCGCCAAATGTCAGGGCATTTGACATCAGATTGCCCATCGCCCGCTTGATCGAAAGCGGACGGCATGGATAAACCCGTGGTTCGCCATCACCCACGAACCGGATCGGTCGCCCGGTTTCGGCAAGGTCTTCGACCGCGGCCTCGATCAGGGCGGCAATATCGATCTTGCGGGTCGCCTCGTTCGCGGTTTCTTCGCGCGCAAAGGTCATGGCCGCTTCGACCATCTGTTCCATTTCATTCAATGTCTCGATGATCCGAGACCGGTTTTCCGCATCCTCGACAAATTCTGCCCGCAGCCGAAGAGACGTGATCGGAGTGCGCAAATCGTGCGAAATCGCGGCCAGCATCCGGGTGCGATCCTCGACAAAACGTTTCAGCCTTGCGGTCATGCGGTTGAACGCCTTTGCTGCTCGGCGGATTTCAAGCGGGCCATCTTCGGGCACCGGTTCGGGATAATCACCACGCCCCACCCGGTCGGCGGCCTGTGCCAGAACCGCCCAGGACCGTGTCATGCGACGCGCCAGGAAAAACGCGATGATCCCGATCAGGACCGCCGAAATAACAATACGCAGGATATTTTGCAAAACCGCACGCGGCGGCGGTGCAACACCATTGATCCGCGCTTCAAGCCAGACAACAGGCTGTACACTTTCAGCCGCCGCCGATCCGGCAGCGTTTACCGTCGCCCCCACCGGGAAGATCGGCACACTGATCTGCATTAATGGTGCGGCAACACAGTCAAGGTGATCAAAGAAACGCGGCCCGTGATGTCCGTCGCGAACAAAGTCATCCTTGCGCCATTTCTTGTCGCGATCATCATCATCGTCATCGTCACCATGCTTTTCGTGTTTCTTTTTCTCGCGCTCCTCAACCGCCTCACAATCATCCTCCGACAGGATATGCACTCGCGCGGGCACCGCGGGACCGTCAAGCGCCTGATTAAGCCGCTCGCTCAGTGTGTAACTGATATCAGACATCGGCAGGCTGCTATCGGGCTTGTCCGCCAGACGCATGATGCTTTGCGGCGACTGGCCGACCTTCAGGACATCACGCCAGTTTTCCGATGGGGTTGCCGCCAGAATGCGCGAAATGGCCGCAACGCGCGCCAATGCACCGCCACGCCGCTCGCTTAACAACGCATCGCGCCGTTCTTCGGCCAAAAGCAATCCTAACACCACATGGGTCAGAACCACGGCACCGAGGATCAGCAACACCAGCTGACCGACAAGGGTTTCTGGCCACAAACGGGAAATGAAACCGCGCCGTTTCATTTTTTCACCACGTCGCAGGTAAACATATATCCCCCGCCCCAAACGGTTTTGATCAGGGTCGGGTTCTTCGGGTCGGGCTCGATCTTTTTGCGCAGGCGGCTAACCTGATTATCAATACTGCGATCAAACGGAATGGCTTCGCGCCCCTTGGTCAGGTCAAGCAACTGGTCGCGGTTCAGCACCATATTGTGGTGATCGACAAAGGCGCATAACAGGGCAAATTCACCAGCACTCAGCGGCACGACAACATCGTTTTCGTCACGCAATTCATGACGCGTGCGATCCAGTATCCAGCGATCAAAGGCAATTTCACCCCCGGTCTTCTGGCCGCGCCGCCCGCTTGGCAAACTTTGCGCCCGACGAAGCACCGCCTTGATACGGGCCAGCAACTCACGCGGATTGAAAGGCTTTGCCAGATAATCATCTGCCCCCATTTCAAGGCCGATGATCCGGTCGGTTTCCTCGCCAAGCGCGGTCAGCATCACAACCGGCACATCATAATTCTCGCGCAGCCACCGGCAAAGACTCAACCCGTCTTCGCCAGGCATCATCAGATCGAGCACGATCAGATCGGGCAGAACATTCTCACCCATCAGCTTGCGCAATTCGCGCCCGTCAGACGCCAGCGTCACGCGGTATTCATGCTGGCGCAGATACCGCCCCAGCAGATCACGAATATCGCGGTGGTCATCAACGACGAGAATATGGGCCGGATCACTCATCAAGCTGTGCCTGTCTTTCCAAAGATTATCTGATCCCAGCTTATCGCGCCCGGTGGCCCATCAAAAACAGCAATTTGTATCAGATTGTCGCAAAAGCCGGTTTTGGTAGACATTGCGACCATTTCCCCGGTTTACCGGGATCATTTCGCGACAAATCAGCTTCATAAAAGGCCTCAGCCAAACAAAAGTCCCCCAACGAAAAGAGGCCCACATGACCCGTAACAGCAAACTTAAAATCGCATCCCTCCTGATCGCGACCAGCATTGTCGCAACCCCCATCGCCACCGCGCTTGCATCGGGCGGCGATCATCGACCCTGGCAGATGAGCGATGATGACCGTGGCGATGGCCCGAAATTCCGCGATCATGACCGCGACCACCACAAAGGCATGTATGGCAAACATGGCATGCGCCGCAGCACTCCGCTGACGATCGAGGAAGCCAAAATTCTGGTCGATGCAATGCTTCTGCGTCGCGGCACTACGGAGCTTAAAACCGGCGATGTCAAATCGGTCGATGACGGCGAGGAAATCGAAGTCACCCTGCTGAATGCCAACGGCGATGTTGTCGATACCGTGAGTTTCGATGCCAAATCGGGCCGCCCGGATCGCGACGAAATGCGTGATATGCACCGCATGATGCCCAAACCGGACGCGGAGGACCGCTTTGACCGTCGCTTTACCACTGAACAGATGACCCTTCTGGCAAATGCCATGGTGATCCGGTTTGGTGGCGGTGAACTGACGCTCGGCGAAATCAAGGAAACGCCGCGCGGCACCTATATCGCGACCATCACCAACAAGGCCGGCGACATCGTTCGCGAAATGGAGCTTAGCCGCGTGACCGGTCGCCCGGTCAGCTAACCGGCTTTGTCCGAACACGCACTTCCCTTCTACCCAACTCCCATTGTCCGGGTCCTTCCCCCACCCAACCGATAGCCCGGACAACACTGGCGCCCCTCTCCCCGGGGGCGCCACTTTTTATATTTGCATGACTTTTGGTTTGACGCGCCTTCGATCCCTGATCATTCTGCGTTTTTAGGAACCAAGAAGCTGCATCATGACTGCCACCCACCTTTCCCCCGCCCCACGTACCGCCCTTGAAACCGACATTCCCGCAATCACCAAACTCTGGCAGGAAACCGGGCTTTACCGCCCGTACAATCCGCCGGAATGGGATGTGCGATTTGCGCTCTCGGATCGCAATTCGACCCTGATGGTATGGGAAGATATCAACGGTGTTATCATTGCCACCGTGATGGTCGGCCATGACGGGCATCGCGGCTGGATTTATTATCTGTCGGTTGCACCAAGCCATCAGAAAACCGGGCTTGGCAAAAAGCTGGTTGCCATCGGCGAAGACTGGCTGCGTGAACACGGCGTCTGGCGCATGCAACTAATGGTGCGGTCGGAAAACAGCGCGATGCAGGATTTCTACCGCCATCTTGGCTATCGGGCCCTTGATGTCACGGTCATGCAAAAAGATATAGATATCCCGCCCGCTGACCGCTGAGAAAAAGAAAACAGCTGTTAAGGTGCAACCGGATGCCCGTGCGGCGTTCGTTCCGGACTGTTGCTGTTGTCATCCCGGTCATCGCGCGTAATTGCCAGTGACGCCCGCGCAATGCGGCGTGCGCGTTCATATAAGCGGTTGATACGCTCGACCAGCGCAACTTCTGTGCGGTAACGGCGGATATCCGCATCTCTTGGCCCGATCTCGTCGCTGATCCGGCGCAGGGTGACGTCCATTTTTTCGATGAACTCTGCCTTACGAGCCAACACACGATTGGCGGCCTCAACATCGTCACTGGCAAAGGCCGTTAGTGCCTGCTTGAGGCATTCTTCAGAAAAAGTGAATAATTCGGACATTTTTTCACGGCTATCTAATAATGGCAGATTGCGTTCGGCTAACAATCTGCCAACCAGCTCGGTCATTTCCTCGCTGATAATATCGCCGATGGCCTCCAGATGATTGCTGATCGCAAGCTTGTTCAAAAGCCGGTTCTGATCCGATGGCAGCAACTCCGAATGGCGCAGTTTTCCAGCAAACCGCGCAATCGCATCCTGAAGGCTGTCAACCCCGTCATCAAGCTCGGCAATCTTTTCAAGTTTCTCAAGTGTCGGGTTTTGCATGGTTTCGCGCCCACGCCTTACAACATCGCACACGATATCGCCCATATGCATGACTTCTTTGCGCAAAAGCATCAGAGCGGCAGACGGGGTATTGGCAATTTCATTGACCAGAAATTTTGGTGCCGGGTCAAGCGGCGGTTCGAACACATCACGCACCGGCACACATTTTTCGATCAGACGCGCAATCCACGGCACGAAACCGATCATGATCGCGACATTGGCGATGTTGAAAATGCTGTGCGCATTGGCGATTTCACGCGCGATGTCGACCTGACCACCCTCCTCGCCCAGCGACACGGCATGGACGAAACCGGCCAGTTGCGGGATAAACGGCAGCCAGATCAGCACCCCGACAACGTTAAAGAACACATGACCAAGGGCGGTGCGCATCGCATCGCGATTCTTGCCAATCGTCACCAGAAGGGCCGTGATACAGGTGCCGATATTCGCCCCGAAGATCAGGGCAATCCCCCCTTCGAGCGGCACAAGCCCCTGCCCTGCAAGGGCAATCACAATGCCGGTCGTTGCCGAACTTGATTGCACAAGGGCGGTAAAGGCCGCGGCAATCGCAATCGACAAAAACGGGTTTGTCATCTGCGCCATCAGATTGATGAAGGGGTCATAGGTGCGAAGCGGTTCCATCGCCTCGCTCATCATGCCCATACCGAAAAACAACAGCCCAAGCCCCAGCAGGGCACGCCCGCCAAGTGACCAGCTTCGATCACGCCAAAACGCCATGACGCCAAAGCCGACCGCAATCATCAACGGCGCGACGGCATCAATCCGGAAGGCGATAATCTGCGCCGTCAGGGTCGTTCCGATATTGGCCCCCATGATCACAGCAATGGATTGGGCGAAGCTCATCAATCCGGCAGAAACAAAGCCGACCACAAGAACAGTTGTCACACTCGACGATTGCACCAGCCCGGTGATCGCCACCCCGGAAAGGACGGCCATAAAACGGTTGCGGGTCATTTTGGCAAGGATCACACGCAACCTTGCCCCGGCCAGCGTTTTAAGCGCCGTTGCAAGATGATCCATGCCATACAGGAAAAGGGCAAGGCCGCCCAAAAGGCCAATCGCCATCCAGCCCAACTGCAAATCCGGCACCGAAGGATCATTGGTTGCCGCAAGGATGCCGCGCATCGGCAGGACAGTCAAAACAGCCGTCAGGGCAGATAAAAAGGCGGATAAGCGAAGGGATGACATCGGCATGGAACCTGCCATAAACTATTGATATGCCATCATAGCACACAGAAATCCCGCGTATAGATCAGACTGGATTCCCGCCATAATGCCTGCCCCGAACCCGCACGGAAAAATGCGCAATATCGGCCCGACATCGTCGCGCGAACTGGCCGAGATCGGCATTGAAAACCGATCCGACCTGATCAAGGAAGGGTTGGAGGAAACGGCAAGACGGCTATTGTTCCGGTTTGGCGGGGAAAAACAGATCAGCGTGAATTATCTTTATGCACTTGAAGGTGCCATTCACGACCATGACTGGCGCGATATTACCCCATCGCGCAAACAGGAACTCCGCGATTTGCTGGTGCGGTTACGCAGCGAAATCGCGGCGCATTAAGGCCAGCCGATTACTGGGCCGCGATCTGGTCCGATGACACGGATGCCAGACGTTTGCGAAGTCCCGCAATCTGATCTTCTGACAGGCGCAAACCAAGTTTGGAGCGACGCCAGACAAGGTCTTCGACGCCACGCACCCATTCCTGATCAATCAGATAACGCACTTCGGCTTCATACAGGTCATAACCATAACAAACACCAAGGTCGGCCACGCTGTTGCAGCCATCAAGCAGTTTTTCGATCCTACTGCCATAGGCACGCAGAAGACGTTTCAGGGTTGCTTCCGGTAACCAGTCATATCGGGCACCATAGGATTGCAGAGCCTTTTCAAAGGATGCATCGGGCAGATCACCACCGGGCAGTACTTCGCCCGCCGTCCAGGGACGATTAGTCACCCCAAGCTGTTTTGAAATCAGTTGCAAGGCATGCTCGGCCAGTTTGCGATAGGTGGTGATTTTGCCACCAAACACATGCAGCGCCGGGGCTTTGCCCTGCCCGGCTTCGAGTTTGAGCGTGTAATCACGCGAGACTTTGGATGCGTTGGCAACTTCGCCCTCGCCCGCATATAGCGGACGCACCCCGGAATAGGACCAGACGACATCCATCACCGAAATCGGTATTTCGAAATAATCACCAGCCAGCTTGCACAGATAATCGACTTCGTCAGCGCCGATTTCAACCTTGGCCGGATCGCCGTTAAAATCGACATCGGTGGTGCCGATCAAGGTGAAATCATCCTGATAGGGAATGGCAAAAACGATGCGGCCATCCGGGTTCTGGAAAATATAGCAATGATCATGATCGAAAAGTTTCGGAACCACGATATGGCTACCCTTGACCAGACGGATATTTGCCTTGGTTTCGGCATCGACCACACCATTCTCAGGATCAATCAGCGAGGCACACCACGGACCGGCGGCATTGATCAGCATCTTGCCACTAACGATGCGTTCGGCGTTGCTGTCGCGATCACTCAGGGTGACCTGCCATTTGCCATCCTGTTGGGTTGCACCGACACAGCGGGTCCGCGTCAGGATTTCGGCACCGCATTCGCGGGCATCCATGGCATTCAAAACCACAAGCCGTGCATCATCGACCCAGCAATCTGAATAGACGAATGCCTTGTCCATCCCGGTCTTGAGCGGCTGCCCCGCAACGTGCTTGCGCAGTGAAATGCCTTCGCTGCCCGGCAGTTTTTTGCGTCCGCCAAGATGATCGTAAAGGAACAGGCCAAGGCGGATCATCCATGCCGGACGCAGGCCAGGAACATGGGGAAGAACAAACCGCAGCGGCCAGATGATATGCGGCGCATTGCCCAGAAGGACTTCGCGTTCGTTCAATGCCTCACGGACCAGACGGAATTCATAATGTTCAAGATAACGCAGACCGCCATGGATCAGTTTGGTGCTGGCCGAAGATGTGGCACTTGCCAGATCGTTCATTTCGCACAACAGGACCCTGAGCCCGCGCCCGGCTGCATCACGGGCGATCCCCGCCCCGTTGATCCCGCCGCCGACGATGATCAGGTCATATTCCGAATGGTTCTGCATGGCATGACTTCCGCGCTTTAGTTTCGATATTGACCATAAAATATTTCATTTTCGAAAATTTTCAAGCGATGAATTGTGACAATTTATAGCCAATAGCAATCGACACCCTTATTTACCGAGGCCAAAACCTCAACACTCGATAAAAATTTCGATTTTGAAAAAATTGATAACTCTGGGATCAAATCCCATTGGCCGAAACAAAAAAACCCCGCCAAACGGCGGGGCTTTCAAAGTTAGATTTTTTGCAATCAGCTTAGCTTAACCAAGCCAGCGACGCTGCCAATCCGACAGCATGGCAATTGCCCAAAGCTGGTGCGACCAGTTCCGGCAACCCGAAACATGTTCAGCAAAGCGTTTGTCGATTTCCGCACGGTTAAGGCCAAGATCGGAATAAAGCGCATCGCGTGCCAGCAAATCCCCAACCCATTCCTTAAGTGGCCCACGCAACCATTCCGCCAGCGGCACACCAAAACCGGTTTTGGGGCGGTCGATCAATTCGCGCGGAACATATTTATAAAGGATGTTGCGGAGGGCAACCTTGCCCACCGAACCGTCCAGCTTAAGGTGCGCTGGCATACGCCAGCCAAATTCGATCACCCGATGATCGATCAAAGGCACGCGCACCTCAAGCGAGCTTGCCATTGATGCCCGGTCAACCTTGGTCAGGACGTCATCGACCATATACATCATCGTATCCATGACCTGCATCGCGGACACATGATCAAGGTTTCGGTTACGGCAGAATTTTTCGCCCGGAATGCGGAATTTCTTTCGCGGTTTTCCGGGTTCATCCGCCATCAGGACATCGGGATTCCAAAGCGAAAGCAGCGCCTGATAGCGATCCAGATCATCGCGGATCGACAGAAGCGGTGCCACCTTGTGGATTTTATCGCCCAATGCCGCCGTCCCGCGCTTGCCGGGCACAAGACCGATCAGGGCATCCCATTGCCCGGGCGACAGGGCCGTCAGCCCCTTGGACATCAACGACGATCCGAACGGGATGTTTTTGGCGATATTGCTGATCTGGCGCGCCCAAAGATACCGATTATAGCCGCCAAAAGTTTCATCGCCGCCATCGCCCGAAAGGGCAACCGTGACTTCCTTGCGGGTCAGCGATGAAATCAGGCAGGTCGGGATGGATGAGCTGTCAAAGAACGGTTCGTCATAGATTTCCGAAAGACGCGGCACCAGATCAAGCGCGTCCTTGGCGGTGACATAAAGCTCGGTGTGGTCGGTGCCAAGATGTTTGGCAACTTCACCGGCAAAGGCCGCCTCGTTATAGGCATCATGATCAAAGCCGATGGAATAGGTTTTGACAGGCCGATCCGAAACCGATTGCATCAGGGCAACGACAGTCGAGGAATCAATACCACCCGACAGAAACGCGCCGAGTGGCACATCGGCAATCATCCGCCGTTCAACAGCATCGCGCAGCAAATCTTCCAGCGCATCAATCGCGCTTTGATCATCACCACTCCAATGATGGTTCTGACCGCTGATGACCGCGTCCTCGACCGACCAGTAGGCAAATTCGGATGCGTGCCCCTCCCCGGCGATTTCCAGGATATGACCGGGTTGCAGCATTTTGGCATGGGCATAGATCGAATGCCCCGATGGCACATAGCCAAACCGCAGATAGGCATCAAGGGCAATGCGATTAACCTCGCGCGAGATGACATTGCCCGCGATCAGGCCTTTAAGCTCGGACGCAAAGGCGATGTTCCCGTCATAACGCGACCAGTAAAGCGGCTTGATCCCCAACCGGTCACGAACCAGTGTCAATTTGCCGGTCTTTTTATCCCAAAGGGCGATGGCGAACATGCCGATCAGGCGTTTAACCGTATCACGCACGCCCCAGCGCGCCATGCACTCAAGGATAACCTCACTGTCGGAATGGCCGCGCCACGCGACATTTTCACCGGCCAGTTTGGCACGCAGGTCTTCGGCGTTATAGACCTCGCCATTATAAACCATGACGTATCTGCCATCGGCCGAATGCATCGGTTGTTTACCGGCATCGGAAAGATCGATGATGGCAAGGCGACGCTGCCCCAGCGCCAGTCCGGCATCGCTATCGCACCAGACATCGCCGCCATCCGGCCCGCGATGCAGCAACGCATCGGTCATGCGCGTGATGGTGTTGCGCAATTTATCGCCGTCGCCATTGCGACCAAGCCACAGACCGGTGATGCCGCACATGAAAAATATCCCTTTATCATTTGCCCTACTTAAAAACGATCCGGGCGCGTTCGACAATCAAAATCATGGGCTTGCCGACAAGGATTTGCAGTTTGTTTCGGGGATTTTGGTCGCGTGTAATGACAAGCGGTGATAAACAGGCAGCATTGCCCATCAAGCTGGAAAGACCATGCTGAAACTGGATCGACTGTTCATCAAAATCCTGCAGGTTTTGCAAACCAATGGCCGGATTTCGAACCTTGATCTTTCAGAAGAGGTCAATCTGTCGCCCTCGCCCTGTCTGGAACGGGTGCGCAAGCTTGAGGAAGCCGGGCTGATCACGCAATATCTGGCGGAAATCGACCTTGATAAAATAGGTGCTAACCTGCACATCATGGCCGAAATCACGCTGGGCAATCATCTGGTCGATGATTTCAAACGGTTCGAAGCCGCAATCACCAACGTCCCCGAAGTCATTTCCTGCTATAAAATCGCCGGGCCGTTCGATTACACGATGGATATGATCTGCCGCGATATCGCGCATTTCAACCAGCTCAAAGAAAAGCTTCTGGCCGCCAATATCGGGATCGAGAATTTCCGTGGCCATGTGGTGATGGAACGCACCAAAACCTTTTCGGGCTATCCGCTCGAAAGCCTCACCGCACCCTCACCGCTTGACGGCGTGCTCAAGGGCTAGGCTTCACGCCTTATATCGAACCGATCCATCTTGCGATAAAGCGTATTGCGGCTGATGCCAAGCGCCTTGGCGGTTTTGCTGATATGCCAGCGGTGATCATCAAGCACCTGACGCAAAGCATCGGCTTCGGCCCGTTTCAGGATCGATCCGGCGTGATTTGGATCGCACGTAATGGCTTCGTGGAAATCGTCGGGCAGGTGCGACCGCAGGATCAAACCACCTTCGGCAAAAACGCAGGCATATTGTAATACATTGACCAGTTCGCGGATATTGCCCGGCCAGTCATGGCGTGACAGCAGCTCCAGAACGTCGTCCGAACAACGAACATCCCCCGCCATATCCCTGGAAATACCGCGAAGAAGCCGGGCGATGAGATCCGGCAGATCGGACCGTTCGCGAAGTGCTGGCAGGGAAAGGCGCGCACCTTTGATCCGGTAAAGCAGATCTTCGCGGAATTTGCCATCCGCCACCGCACGGGTCAGATCGACATTGCTGGCACAGATCAGACGGAAATTGACCGGCACGGATTTGGTACTGCCAAGCGGCTCGACCGTGCGTTGTTCAAGCACACGCAAAAGCCGCCCCTGTGCTGAAAGCGGCATATCACCGATTTCATCCAGGAACAAAGTCCCGCCATCGGCCTGCTTGATCCGCCCGCCAAAGCCATCGCGTGCCGCACCGGTAAAGGCACCACCGGCATGACCGAAAAGCTCGCTTTCAATCAGGCTTTCGGGAAGGGCCGCGCAATTGATCGCAACGAACGGTTTGCGCGCACCGACCGCAGCGGCATGAATGGCGCGCGCCATATGTTCCTTGCCGCTGCCGGTTTCGCCCGACATCAGAACATTGATACGATTGGTCAGAAGTTTGCTACCGACCTTGTAAAGACGACGGATTACCGGGTCCTGATCGGGGATGTCACCGGTTTCATTCGCCGCCGAACGCGCGGACGGACGCGATACTGGTGCTGGCCGCATCGAGATAAACTTGCGCCGCTGCTTTTCAGGCAAAGTCACCCGCCCGAACAAAAGCCCCCCCCCATTGACGGGCAGGGCCTTGGCCGATACAGAAGTTGATGCCCCCTCGCCCACGCCAAGCGTCGCGATCAGGCCATCCAGATCAAAACCGAACATCGATTGCACATCGCGCGCGTTGTCCGCCGCCGCCAGCAAACGGCGCGCGGTCGAGGTCGCACCACGGATATTACCATCCGGGCCAATCGAAATAAGGGCATCACGGGTCGATCCGACATGCTGGGCATCGGGATGAAGATGCAGGATCAGGTCGGATGCGCATTCATCAAAGAAAAGGATACGTTCAAGCGCATCGGCATAATCGGCAATCAGGCTTCGGACGCGCAGGCAATCGGTGCGTTTGATGTCATCGCGCACGGCAGACACATCAAGGACAGAGCAAACCTGCCCTTCGGGGTCAAACACCGGTGCCGCCGTGCAGGTCAGCACCGCATGTTGCACCAGAAAATGTTCGTCCTTGTGGATGGTGATCGGACGACCTTCAACGATGCAGGTGCCGATACCATTGGTGCCCTCGCGTTCCTCGCTCCAGACCGCACCGGGCAAAAGACCGTTGGTGCGAAACGACGGCAGCAACGTGTGGGCCGCGACACTGTCAAGGATCACACCGTCATTATCGGTCAGGAAAACCGCATAGCCCGACGCATCGATCTTGCGATAAAGCGTGCGCACCAGATCATGGGCATGATGATAAAGTCGCCCGCTGCGATCACGGCGCTGGCGGGTTTGGCTTTCGGGCATGACTTCGGGACGGCGCAAAGTGTCATGCGCCAGACCAAAGCGCTGTTCGCAACGTTGCCAGCTTTCGAGAACGGCGCGATTTTGGGCGACGCCACTTAACTGCAACGCAGCTTCGATCCGTCCACCGTAATGGTTTCCAGACATAAGACGTTATCTCCCTTGCGTCGGTATTTTGTCGGGAATGCGTTCTGGCATGGCCCGGCTTGCGGCTTTGTCCGCGTCCGATCACAGCCAAGATCGTAACACATCACAGCCCCGAAACGCCAAATGGTTTCCGTGCAAACAGACGGCATAATTGGTTGTGTCACGAATATGGGACAGTTTGTACCACCTGTGCCACGACACGGAACGGCATGACACAATCGCCCCCAATCAGCGCCATCTTCCAACCGATTGTAAAAAGGCAAAAAAAATCGGTCACCGGGTCCTCTGGCACAGAATTTTGCGAACTGGCACGTACTTTGCGGAACTGTCAGGGCCAAAACCAAAAACAGGTGGCAAAGCCGCCTTCCGATCATGGAGGATCCAAGATGATTTACAAGAATCCGGGCGACGCGGGCAGCGTCGTTGCATTCAAATCCCGTTATGACAACTATATCGGTGGCGAATGGACCGCGCCCACCAAGGGGCAGTATTTCGAAAATGTCTCGCCGGTGAATGGCAAGCCATTCTGCGAAATCGCACGATCCAGTTCGGAAGATATCGAAAAGGCACTTGATGCCGCCCACGGCGCAGCCGAAGCGTGGGGCAAAACATCGGTGACCGAGCGGGCCAATATCCTCAATAAAATCGCCGACCGCATGGAACAGAATCTTGAAATGCTGGCGGTTGCCGAAACATGGGATAACGGCAAGGCGGTGCGTGAAACGCTCGCCGCAGACATTCCGCTGGCGATTGATCATTTCAGGTATTTTGCCGGTGCGATCCGCGCCCAGGAAGGATCGCTTGGCGAGATTGACGACAATACCGTCGCCTATCACTTCCACGAACCGCTTGGCGTTGTCGGACAGATCATTCCGTGGAACTTCCCGATCCTGATGGCAGTCTGGAAACTGGCCCCGGCGCTGGCGGCGGGCAACTGCGTTATCCTGAAACCGGCCGAACAGACCCCGGCATCGATTTGCGTACTTCTGGAACTGGTTGGTGATCTTCTTCCGGCCGGTGTGCTGAACGTTGTACAGGGCTTCGGGGTTGAAGCAGGCAAGCCATTGGCACAAAGCAACCGGATCGCCAAGGTCGCCTTTACCGGTGAAACCACCACCGGCCGCCTGATCATGCAATATGCCAGCGAAAACATCATTCCGGTCACCCTCGAACTGGGCGGCAAATCGCCCAACATCTTCTTTGATGATGTGATGGCACAGGATGATGATTTCCGTCAGAAAGCCGCCGAAGGCATGACCATGTTCGCGCTGAACCAAGGCGAGGTCTGCACCTGCCCGTCGCGTGCGCTTATTCAGGAAAACATCTATGACAAGTTCATGGATAGCGTCCTGTCACGCGTGGCCAATATCAAGCAGGGCAACCCGCTGGATAGTGAAACCATGATCGGCGCGCAGGCATCGACCGAACAGATGGAAAAAATCCTGTCCTACCTTGATATCGGCAAGCAGGAAGGTGCCGAAGTCCTTTGCGGCGGCGGCAGGGCGGAACTGGGTGGCGATCTTTCGACCGGGTTCTATGTCCAGCCGACCATCTTCAAGGGGCATAACCGGATGCGGATTTTCCAGGAGGAAATCTTTGGCCCGGTTGTTTCAGCAACAACCTTCAAGGACGAGGCAGAGGCGCTTAAAATCGCCAACGATACGCTTTATGGCCTTGGTGCCGGTGTCTGGACCCGCGATGGCACGCGTGCCTATCGGTTTGGCCGCAATATTAAGGCCGGTCGCGTCTGGACCAATTGCTATCACCTCTATCCGGCGCATGCCGCCTTTGGCGGGTACAAGCAATCGGGTATCGGACGTGAAAACCACAAGATGATGCTCAACCATTATCAGCAGACCAAGAACCTGCTGGTTTCCTATGATCCAAAACCGATGGGCTTCTTCTGATCGGAATGTTCTGGCCGGGTGCCCGTTCGCACCCGGCCCTTCCCGATACAGGAGGCGAAGATGACAACAGATCAAATTCCGGCACGGGTCACGGCCACCGACGCGGCCACCGCCCTGATCCGGAAGCTCAAGGACATTCACGGCCCCCTGATGTTTCATCAATCCGGCGGGTGTTGCGATGGCAGTGCGCCAATGTGCTTTCCGGATGGGGAATTCAAAACCGGCGATCAGGATGTGTTACTGGGCGAAATTGAAGGCAGCCCGTTTTACATCGGACGCGCCCAATTCGAATATTGGCGTCACACACAGCTGATCATTGACGTCGTGGATGGACGCGGGGGGATGTTTTCGCTTGAGGGACCCGAAGGCAAACGCTTTCTGACCCGATCACGCATCTTCACCGATGACGAATGGAATGCACTGAAATACGCCGAACAAGGAAACGAGCAATCTAAAACAGAAGCAAGAACGTAAAGAAGATTACCAACGCAGATCTACCCGTGACATTGCGCGATCCCTGCCTCCCACAGTGCCTGCTCGCCAATGTCTGAAGATGCCGGACGCATCTTCCCCTTGCCCGTCGCCATTCCCCCCGAACAGGCGGCGGGCTTTTTTTATCTGCGATCAGGCCAAAATCACCAGCACCAGAAGACCAAGTGCACACAGCACCAGAAGCGACAGAAGGGCAGCTGCCATCACCCGCCCGCCAACATGCATGACGCTTCGGATATCGACACTTAACCCCAATGCCGCCATGGCAAGGATGGTCAGGAAGGATGAAATTGTGCGCATCGGCTCCAGCGCGATTTCGGGGATCATGCCAAATGAACGGGCTGCCATCGTCGCAACGAACCCGACAATGAACCACGGCACCATCTGGGTCACAGGCAGGCGAACCTCGCGCTTGCGCCCCCCCATAAGGGCAAGCGCAAAGATCACCGGGCCAAGCATCAGAACGCGGATCAGCTTGACGAGTGTTCCGACCTGCACCGCCAGGGGCCCCGCCGGGGCCGTCGCGGCCAGAACCTGCGGTACGGCATAGACCGTCAGCCCGGAAAAAATACCATATTGCGCGGCACTCAGGCCCAGCCCGACATGCACCAGCGGCAGGGCAAAAACAAACAGAACCCCCAGAACCGCGGTAAAGGCGATGGAGGCCGCAACATCATCGGATTTTGCTGAAATCACCGGGGCGGTGGCGGCAATCGCCGAATTGCCACAGATCGAATTGCCGCAGGCCACCAGCATCGCTAAATGCTTCGACAGTCCAAGTAACCGCCCGATATGGAAGCTTAAAAACAGACTGGTGCAAACCACCAGAACAATGGCCGCAATCAGGCCAAAGCCCGCCTGCCCCAAGGCCTGCGCGGAAATTGACGCGCCCAGCAAAACAATCGCGATTTCAAGCACGGTCTTCCCACAAAACCGCACACCATCATGAAACAGCTTGGCAAGGCCAAACACGGATCGCACCACCACACCAAGCAGGATGGCAAAAACCAGACTTTCGATCCAGCCATGCCCCAAAAGGCTACGCTCCGCCTGCTCGACCAGTTTGGCGATAAGGGCAATCGCCGTGGTCAGGAACAGACCGGGCAAAAGGGATTTGAGGTGGGCTTTAAAAAACATGATCTGCCTGTAAAATGTGACAGGCGAAAAATCACACGATCAATCATTTACTTCCATCGAATAAAAATGGATATTTCATTCGATAATTTCGAACAATAACGAGCATGTGCCATGATGACCCTTGAACAGCTTGCCATCTTTGTGGCCGTGGCCGAACGCGAACATCTTACAAAAGCCGCCGATGCAATTGGCCTCACCCCCTCGGCAGTCAGTTCGGCGATCAAGAACCTAGAAGGGTTTTATGGCGTTGCATTGTTCCACCGGGTCGGACGGCGGATCGAGCTTAGCGAAACCGGGCGGCTGTTCTTGAACGAGGCCAAGGCGACCTTGGCACGCGCACGCGCCGCCGAACTGACACTGGCGGAACTTGGCGGATTGCAGCGCGGCGAACTTAACGTTTATGCCAGCCAGACAATCGCCAGTTACTGGCTGCCACCGTTTTTGATGCAGTTTCATGATCAGTATCCCGGCATTGCCATCAATCTGACGATTGGCAATACAAAAACCGTGGCCGATGCCGTCCGTGGTGGTGCCGCCGATATCGGCTTTATCGAGGGCGAAGTTGATGAACCGGCACTTGCCATGCGCGAAGTCGCCGAAGATGCATTGGTGGTGGTGGTCGGCCCCAAACATCCCTGGGCCGATGGCAGGCCCTTAAGCGCGCAGGACCTGACAACTCAAAGCAGCTGGGTCCTTCGCGAAGCCGGATCTGGCACACGTTCGGAGTTTGAGAATGCGGTACACCAGTCGGGCATTGATCCGCAAAAACTCAAAATCGCCCTGACATTACCGGCGAACGAGGCGGTGATTACCGCGGTTGAAACCGGCATCAGCGCCACCGCCGTTTCAAGCTTCGCCGTCAGTTCCCTGATCGCGCAGGGGCGGCTTTTCCGTGCAGCATTTCACATCCGCCCACGCAAATTCATGATGCTGCGCCACAAGGAACGCCGCCAGACGCAAAGTTCGCTGGCTTTGGAAAAGCTTTGCCTTTCCACAAACGCATAATCGAATTTTTCCAGATCAAAATTGCGAATACGCAATGCACAATTCGGACGGGCCCTTTATCACTTTGTCCTTATGAACACGGCCCCTGATCCGCTGTTCTCAGTGAATCAGGTCATGCAATGAGCGATTTCGCGTTGCAACGAAAAACGCGGCCCGACAGGAAGGCTTTGCCTGATAAAAGGACCAACGCCAATGTTTGATCCCGACATATTGGCCCGCGTGCAATTCGCGTTCACCATCTCGTTTCACATCATTTTTCCGTCCTTTACCATTGGACTGGCCAGTTATCTTTTCGTGCTCGAAGCACTTTGGCTGCGCACGCGTGATGACACCTATCTGGCGCTATATAAATTCTGGCTGAAAATCTTTGCGCTGGCCTTTGGCATGGGTGTCGTTTCGGGCATTGTCATGTCCTATCAGTTCGGCACGAACTGGGGACCTTTTTCCGAATTTACCGGCAGCGTGCTGGGCCCGCTTCTGGCCTACGAGGTACTCAGCGCCTTTTTCCTCGAGGCCGGGTTCCTCGGCATCATGCTGTTTGGCCTTAACCGTGTCGGGCCGAAGCTGCATTTCACCGCGACCACGATGGTTGCAATCGGCACATTATTTTCCGCCTTCTGGATTTTGTCGGCCAATAGCTGGATGCAAACCCCCACCGGCCATATTATCGAAAATGGTCGGGCTGTTGTCCAAAGCTGGTGGGATGTGATCTTTAATCCAAGCTTCCCCTATCGGCTTGTTCACATGGTTCTGGCCGCCTTCCTGACCACCGCCCTTGTGGTTGGTGCGGTGGGGGCGTGGCATTTGTTGCGTGATCGGGAAAACCGCGCCGCACGGATCATGTTTTCCATGGCAATGTGGATGGCCGCCATTGTGGCCCCGATCCAGATCGTGGCCGGCGACATGCACGGGCTTAATACCCTTGAACATCAACCGGCCAAGGTCGCGGCGATGGAGGGCCATTTTGAAACACAGAACGGCGCGCCGCTGATCCTGTTTGGCTGGCCCGACATGGCGGCAGAGGAAACAAAATACGCCGTTGAAATCCCGAAACTGGGATCAATGATCCTGACCCATGACTGGGATGGCAGGATCACCGGATTAAAGGATTTCGCCCCCGAAGACCGCCCGAATGCGACCATCGTATTCTGGACATTCCGCATCATGGTCGGACTTGGCATTTTGATGGCGTTACTTGGTATCGTCAGCCTGTTCGCCCGGTGGCGCAAATCGCTTTATAGCTGCGCGTGGCTGCATCGCTTTGCCCTGATCATGGGGCCAAGCGGCTTTATCGCCATTCTGGCCGGATGGTTCACCACCGAAATCGGGCGTCAGCCCTGGGTGGTTTACGGGTTGATGCGCACATCCGAAGCCGGATCGCCCGTCGCCCCGACCGCAATTGCCGGATCGCTTGCCGCATTCGTCATTGTCTATGCCATCGTGTTTGGGGTTGGCACCGCTTATATCATCCGCGCGATGAACAAGGACCCGCGTTTTGCCCATTCGCCCAAGGGTGAAGTCCTGCGCGCCGGAAGCCGCCCGGTTTCTGATCCCACCATCCCGACGGCAGGAGAATGATCATGGATTATCAACTGATCTGGGTACTGCTGATTGCGGTTGCCGTTTTCGCCTATGTCACGCTTGATGGTTTTGATCTTGGCATTGGCATTCTGTTTCCGTTCATCAAGGACCCGGCCAAACGCGGCAAGATGATGAATACGGTTGCCCCTGTGTGGGATGGCAATGAAACCTGGCTGGTTCTGGGCGGTGGCGGGCTTTATGCCGCCTTCCCGCTGGCCTATTCATTGCTGATGACCGCGTTTTATATCCCGGTTTTCATCATGCTGCTCGCCCTTGTGTTTCGCGGGGTGGCGTTCGAATTCCGGTTCAAAAGCCGCGATCATCAAAAACACTGGGACTTTGCCTTTTCCGCCGGGTCGATCATTGCGGCCGCGATGCAGGGTGCAATGCTGGGTGCGTTTATCGAAGGCATTGCCGTTGAAAATGCCAAATTCGTTGGCGGCCCGTTTGACTGGCTAAGCCCGTTTTCGGTGTTCTGCGCGTCTGCCGTCGTGGTTGGCTATGCCCTGCTTGGCACCGGCTGGCTGATCATGAAGATGGAAGGCAATTTTCAGGGGCGTTTGCGCGCCCTTGCCAAACCTGCGGTCATCTGGATGGCGGCCAATCTTGGCGTGGTGTCATTGATGACAAGCTATATCCACCCAGCTTATGCCGCGCGCTGGTTTGATATGCCAAACCTGTTTTTCCTGGCTCCGATCCCGATTGTCACGACCGGTCTGCTTTTCTGGCTTTGGCATGCGGTCAAGCACCGGGAAAAGACGGTATTTGGCATTACACTTGGCATTTTCTTCCTGTGCTATGCCGGGTTTGGCATCACGCTTTATCCCAATATCGTCCCGCCGATGATTGATTTCAGAACGGCCGCCGCCCCCGACAACAGCCTGTCCTTCATGCTGGTCGGTGCTGCCATCCTGATCCCCATCATTCTGGCCTATACCGCCTATGCCTATTGGGTATTCCGGGGCAAGGTCGGGGATGAAGGATATCACTGATGACGGCATTTTCACCCAAACCCAAAACCCGGCGTGTGCTTTGGTTTATCGGGCTTTATGCCGGGGGCATCCTTGTGATCGGGGCCGTGTCGCTTTTGCTCCGCAGCCTGATCACCGGAATTTCATGAAAATATCCGATCACAAATATCGGATTACTCCGTCTACCTGCTGACACTTGTCAGCAACTCCGGCCCGGCAGCAAGGTCCCCCACCCCTGCCGGGCCTTTTCATTCGGGGTCAGTCATTGGCCCAGATAATCGCCATCCGCCACTTTTTCCAGCCAATCCACCGCCGATCCGTTGACGGATTCCGCAATCGCGATATGCGTCATCGCGGTTTTATCGGTCGCCCCGTGCCAGTGCTTTTCACCCGGTTCGAACCAGACGATATCACCGGGGCGGATTTCCTCGCGCGGTCCGCCTTCGCGCTGCGCCCAGCCAAGGCCGCTTGTGATAATCACGGTCTGGCCCAGCGGATGGGTATGCCATGCGGTGCGCGCGCCCGGTTCAAACGTCACAATGGCCCCGCCGACACGGGCGGGATCGGTGGTTTGAAACGGGCTGTCGATCCGAACCGTACCGGTAAAGTAATCCGGCGATCCCTTGGTCGATGGTTTTGATGCGTTGCGCAGGATGTTCATGGTGATCCTTCGGCTTTGTTTCGTGGTGCACTTTACTGATTGTGCACCCGCCGGATCAGCAATGCCAAGCGTTCGATACCATCACGGATGCGACCCGCCTTTTCGGTGGCAAAGCTGAGCCGTGCGGTATTACGACCAGTATGGTCACAGAAAAAGGCCTGACCGGGGACGAAGGCGACTTTGGCGTCGTGCAGGGCCTGTTCCAGCAATTGGCGACTATCGATATTTTCCGGCAGGGTCAGCCAGATGAACATGCCGCCTTCGGGCCTTGTATAGGATACGGTTTCGGGCATGAATTCATCCAATGCCGCCAGCATCGTGTCGCGTTTGGCGCGATAGGCATCGCGGATGGTATCAAGATGCCCCGGAAACAGTTTGCGCGCCGCACGAAGGGCGATTTCCTGATTGATGGTCGATACATGCAGATCACCGGCCTGCTTCATCAGAACCAGCCGTTCAATCACCGGACATGGCGCACAGACCCAGCCAATCCGAAGGGCCGGCACCAGCGTTTTGGAAAAAGTGCCAAGCTGAATGACGGTTCCGGCCTGTGGATCGCCATTGGTTTCATCAAGGGCAAGCAACGATGGCAAAACGTCGCCTTCGTAGGACAGCTTGCAATAGGCCGCGTCTTCAAGAATGACCGCACCATATTTGCGCGCGATTTCGAGCACGGCCAAACGCCGTTCAAGACTATAGGACCGCCCGGTCGGGTTCTGGAAATCGGGTGCGAGATAGGCAATGCGCGCACCACGTTCAAACGCGGCTTCGAGTTCGGCAATCACCGGGCCATCATCATCCATATTCACCCCGACATAGGTCGGACGGCGCATGGAAAAGGCCTGCATCGCACCAAGGTAACTTGGCTTTTCCACGACGATTTCGCGGCCCGGCTCCAGCAACAAACGGGCGAGCATATCAAGTCCCTGCTGCGCGCCACAGGTAATCAGGATGTTATCAATCCCGCGCACTGCCCCGCTGGTGGCCAGATCATCGACAATCCATTGGCGCAGGGCCGGCAGGCCTTCGCTAATGGAATATTGAAGGCTTTTGCGACCCGCGGCCTCGTCGGTCGTCAGACCACCATAGATGGCATTGAAATCGGCCAGCGGGAAGAGCGACGGGTCGGGTACGCCTCCGGCAAAGGAAATGATTTCCGGCCGGTCGGCCACTTTAAGCAGATCACGGATTTCGGAGGCGGTAAGCGCACGGGCATCGCGAACGATCAGGTCATTCCATTGGACAGTCATGGGGCTTCTCTTTAGGTCAGTGTTGTTGCCATTATTTGGCAAGGAAGACTGACCTAAATCAAGTTTATTTTTCTAGTGGCATAAATTTTGAAATAAAATTACCAAACCACATTTCATCAGACCGCATGTAATTCCGTTTCCATCCCCCTATCCCGCACCACCTGCCGGGCGGTTTTTGGCACGATATATCCAATAATCAATCAACAATGCCAAACCGCTCCAAAGGTTATCATGACCGAATATGCAAAGTTTCAGCCTTGGCTCGACTGGCTTGATCAGCGTTACGATGAAACGCTTGATCGCCTGAAATCGTGGTCGGCGATCAATAGTGGCACGGGCAATATCGACGGACTTGACCGGATGCGTGACGCCATTCTGGATGCCTTTGCCGAACTTGATGCCACAACCGCCATTATCGACCTGCCCGATGGCGAGGCGGTTGCGGCAGACGGTAGCATCGCCCCCGTGCGCTATGGCAAGCTTTTACATTTTTCCAGACGGCCACAGGCCCCGGTTCGGGTTTTGCTGTGCATTCATTATGACACGGTCTTTGCCATCGACAGCCCGTTTCAAACCCCGCGCCTGATTGATGAAAACACCTTGAACGGGCCGGGTGTTGCCGATGCCAAGGGCGGCATCCTGACGATCCTCAATGCGCTAAGCGCACTGGAACGAAGCCCCTTTGCCAATGGCATCGGCTGGGACGTGATCCTGAACCCGGATGAAGAAACCGGCTCCATCGGATCGGCCCCGATTTTGGCCGAACACGCACGCGCCGCCGATTTCGGGATGCTGTATGAACCGGCACTGGAAGACGGCACCCTTGCCGGGGCACGCAAGGGATCGGGCAATTTTTCCATCCGGATCAAGGGGCGTGCGGCCCATGCGGGGCGTGAATTTCATGCCGGGCGAAGTGCCATGGTCGCAGCCAGTGACTGCGTCATGCGCCTTGATCAGCTTAACGGCAAGGTTGGCGAAGCCACATTCAATATCGGCAAGATCGATGGCGGCGGGCCGGTCAATGTCGTGCCCGAAAGTGCCGTCGTGCGCTTTAACATTCGGGTTTCAAACCATGACGAACGCCATCAGGCCGAAAATGAAATTGCCGATGTCATTGCTGCGATCAATCAGCGCGACGGCATCACCGCCGAACTGCATGGCCAGTTTGGCCGCGCGCCAAAACCAATGGCTGGCAGGACCAAGGCGCTTTTTGAATGGGTGCGCGAGCTCGGTCATGACCTTGATCTTGATATCGCATGGAAACCCACCGGGGGCTGTTGCGATGGCAATAATCTGGCCGAGGCCGGATTGCCCAATATCGATACCCTTGGGGTACGCGGTGGCCTGATCCATTCCGATCAGGAATTTGTGAAGCTCGACAGTTTGATCGAACGGGCAAAGCTTTCGGCCCTGATCCTGATGAAAGCCGGTTCAGGCGATTTGCCCAACGCATTGAAAAAGACGGAGATATAAAATCATGATGCGTGTCCGCCCCGCCCGCATGAGCGACCTTGACCGGCTGGTTGATCTGGCATCCTCCGCCAGCAAGGGGTTAACCACCCTTCCGGCCAATCGTGACGTGCTTGAAGCCCGCATTACAGAAAGCATCGAGGCCTTCGGGGCCGATATCGACGGCCCCGGTGATGAAAGCTATTTCATGGTTCTGGAAGATACCGCCAATGGCAAGGTCGCAGGCACCTGCGCGATCTATGCCGGGGTCGGTTTATCGAAGGCCTTCTATAACTACAAAATCCTGAAACTGACGCAATATTCGCATGAACTGAATGTCACGGTGACATCGCGCCTGCTGACCCTTGTGAATGATTATCAGGGTGCTACCGAGGTGGGCACACTTTACCTTGACCCGGACTATCGCAAGGACGGCAACGGGCAGCTTCTGGCACGGTCGCGATACCTGTTGATGGGGTGCTTCAAGGAACGGTTTTCGGAAATGGTCATGGCCGAAATGCGCGGCTGGCAGGATGAAAACGGTAAATCACCAATGTGGGAAGCGCTGGGATCGCATTTCTTCAACATCCCGTTCCCCGATGCCGATTACATTTCCGGGGTGGGTAATAACCAGTTCATTGCCGATCTGATGCCGAAATACCCGATCTATATCGAAATGCTGCCCAAGGCCGCCCAAGATGTGATCGGCAAAACCCACGATGAAACGCGACCGGCACTGAACCTTTTGAAAAAGGAAGGTTTCCGGTTCTCAAATGCGGTCGATATTTTTGATGGCGGACCATGCGTTGATGTCCGGCTTGATGACATCCGCACCATCCGTCATTCCAAAATCGCCACCATCCGCAAAATCGTTGATCGCACAACCTCCATGGAACGCCATCTTGCCTGTACGCTGGAACTTTCCGGGTATCAGGCAAGCTGGCTTTACATGAATGTTGTGAATAGCACGCATGTCGATCTGGACCGCGATCAGGCCGAAATCCTTGGTCTGCGTGCTGGCGATCAGATCCGTTTTGTCACCGATTAACACGCAGGAGCAGGCATCATGACCCAGAAATCAAATCCCGCCCTGTTCATCAATGGCACATGGCAAACCGGCAATGGCAAAGCATTTCACGCCGAAAATCCAGCCAATGGCGATATCGTCTGGCAGGGGAATTCCGCCAGCAGTGATGATGTTAACGCTGCGATCATGGCGGCACGAAATGCCTTTCCGGCATGGGCAAAATGCGACCTCAGTGAACGGATCGAAATCCTTGAACGGTTTGCCGGGCTTCTCAACGATCACAAGGACGCACTGGCACGCGCCATCAGCCTCGATACCGGAAAACCGCATTGGGAGGCCTTGACCGAAGTCGGTGCTATGGCCGGCAAGATCGCGATTTCGATCAAGGCCTATCATGAGCGCACCGGCACGCGCCAAGGTGACGCACCGGGCGGCGGACAGGCGATTTTGCGCCACAAACCCCACGGGGTTGTGGCGGTCTTTGGTCCCTATAACTTCCCCGGCCATCTGCCCAACGGCCATATCGTCCCGGCCCTTCTGGCGGGCAATTGCGTGGTGTTCAAGCCATCTGAACTAACCCCGCTTGTCGCCGGGGAAACCGTAAAGCTCTGGCAACGGGCCGGATTGCCGGGCGGGGTTCTGAACCTTGTGCAGGGCGAACGCGATACCGGCATTGCCGTGGCGCAGCATCCCGGTATCGACGGGCTGTTCTTTACCGGCAGTGTCCCGACCGGACGCCATTTGCACCATGCCTTTGCCGGGCAGATGGACAAAATCCTGGCCCTCGAACTTGGCGGGAATAATCCACTTGTCGTCTGGGACGCCGCCGATCTCGATGCCGTCGCCCACCATACCGTCATGTCGGCCTTTATCACCGCAGGGCAACGTTGCACCTGCGCGCGCCGCCTGATCGTGCCATCCGGCGCAAGTGGCGATGCGATGGTCGCCGCGATCAATGACTATTGCGACAGGCTGATTATCGGTGCGCCAGATGTTGATCCCGAACCCTTTATGGGGCCGGTGATTTCCAACCGGGCGGCCGATGGCCTTATCGCGGCACAGGCAAAACTTGTTGCCAATGGTGGCAAAATCATCCGCGAAATGACGCGTCCCGATCCTGCCCGCGCGTTCCTGACACCGGGTCTGATTGACGTGACCGATGTAAAGTACCGCGCGGACGAGGAACTGTTTGGGCCGATCCTGCAAATCATCCGGGTCGACAGCTTTGATGCGGCCATTCTTGAAGCCAACAATACCCGTTTTGGCCTTGCCGCCGGGTTGCTGTGCGATGATGCCGAACTTTGGCAACGTTTCATCCATGAAAGCCGCGCCGGGATCGTCAACTGGAACAAGCAACTGACCGGCGCATCCAGTAGCGCCCCGTTTGGCGGCATCGGCGAAAGCGGCAACCACCGCCCGTCGGCCTATTACGCCGCCGATTATTGCGCATGGCCGGTCGCAACCCTTCAGACCGACAAACTGATCGCCCCCGATACCGCCCCCAAAGGAGTCCGCCCATGACCCGATACACCATCGAAGCCAATTTTGACGGTCTGGTCGGGCCAACGCATAATTATGCGGGATTAAGCTTTGGCAATGTCGCATCGACCAGCAACGCCAGCACCCATTCCAATCCGAAATCCGCCGCCCTTCAGGGCCTGATCAAGATGAAGGCCCTGCATGACATGGGCTTTGTTCAGGGCGTATTGCCACCCCATGAACGCCCGCATGTCAAAACCCTGCGCGATGTTTTCGGCTTTCGTGGATCGGATGGTGATGTTCTGGCCTCGGCCTGGAAAACCAACCCGAACCTTGTTCTGGCGGTATCATCGGCATCCCCGATGTGGACGGCCAATGCCGCAACCGTCTCGCCCAGTGGCGATACAGGCGATGGCAAGGTGCATTTCACCCCGGCCAATCTGTGCGCCATGTTCCACCGATCCATTGAACATCCGGTAACCGGGCGCGCACTTGCCGCGACATTCGCCGATCCCGATCATTTCACCCATCATGCCGCCCTGCCCGGCACGGACCATATGGGCGACGAAGGGGCTGCCAACCATACCCGTTTTTGCGGTGATTACGGTGCGCGTGGGGTCGAATTTTTCGTCTATGGCCGTCATGCTTTTGATCCGGGCAAAACCCGGCCAAACCGTTATCCGGCACGCCAGACGTTCGAAGCCAGCAGCGCGATTACCCGTCGTCATGGCTTATCCGAAAATGGTGTCGTCTATGCGCAGCAGAACCCGGACCTGATTGATGCCGGGGTGTTTCATAATGACGTGATTTCGGTCGGCAATGCCAATGTGCTGTTCCATTACGAGGACGCCTTTGTCAACACACCCGCCGTCATCGACGACATCCGGCGCAAGATGGATGGCATCGCTGATTTCATCAGCATTGCGGTGCCCAAAAGTGCCGTGCCACTTTCCGACGTGATCAAAAGCTATCTGTTCAATTCACAGCTTTTGCGCCTGCCGGAAAACGGTCAGATGATGCTGATCCTGCCGACCGAGGCCGAGGAAACCATATCGGTCCGCGATTATCTTTATGACCTGATCGGCAAGGGCAACATACCGATCCGTCAGATCAAGTTTTTCGACCTGCGCCAAAGCATGCGCAATGGCGGCGGGCCTGCCTGTTTGCGGCTGCGCGTCGCCCTGACAGAGGAAGAATTTGCCGCCACCAACCCGCAAAGCCTGATCGACGATCAACGCTTTGCCGAACTGACAGGCTGGGTCGAAAAACACTATCGCGACCGCCTAAGTGCGGATGATTTCCGCGATCCAACGCTTCTGAACGAAGTCCGAACGGCCCTTGATGAGCTCACACAGCTTCTTCAGCTTGGTCCGATTTATGATTTCCAGCACACCTAATTAGCATGCATCTACGGTGCTAATGGTTAAAGTAACGTCGGACGAATCTAACGTTTCCATGATGCGCTTTGTCCGTCAAAACAACCGCAACCACGGCTCCGATAGCTGCGAAAACCAGCATTGCAGCAAAACTGTACCCAAAGAAATTTGCCATAATAATACTAGACAATATCGATGCGCCAATACCTCCGAAAAGCATGGCAGTTTTTATTTCACTTGAAGTACTTCCGTAGACCACCTCGGCTTGGCAACCGATACAGACCTTTACTCCATTCTGAGAAACATAATGGCAATGTGGGCAGGCAATTTCAGACATTTTTACCCCAAACTTAGAAATTAAAAAGTGATTCGAAAATTAAACTATCTTCGGTTGCAAAGGCAACGAGTTTCAACCGCAGCCACTGCTGTAAAGTCTACCAGCTTCAAAATTTAATACCGGACCAATCGTGGCAGAATACCGGGAACAACAAGCTTTACGCCCCACACAAAGCCCCGGAGACCTGCCATGTCGACCCTCTATGATACCGAACTCCTCAAAAGATCGGATGCGGCCAATATCCTGCATCCGGCATCCGTGGTTGCCGATGTGTCAAACAACGGCCCGGCCCGCATTTTTGTTAAGGGCAAGGGCGCATTCATTACCGATACCGACGGCAATAGGATGCTGGACGGGGTTGGCGGGCTTTGGTGCATGAATATCGGCTATGGCCGGACCGAGATCGGCGATGCGATGAAGGCCGCATCCGATCAGATGGGCTATTTCCATACCTTTGCCGGGGCATCCAACCCGGCGCAGATCGAACTGGCCGAAAAGCTGGTGGCAAAGATGCCCGATCACATCACCAAGGTGTTTTTTGGCAGCTCCGGGTCGGATGCCAACGATACATTGATGAAGATCGTCTGGTATTATAACGGGCTTCGCGGCAAGCCGGAAAAACGCAAGATCATCGCCCGCAGGCAGGCCTATCACGGTACCACCATTGCCACCGCCAGCCTGACCGGGCTTGCATCGTTTCATCGCAATTTCGGCCTGCCGATCCCCGAAGTCAAACACACCTCGCTACCGCATTATTACCGCGAAGCCAAACCGGGCGAGACCGAGGAACAGTTTTCGGACCGGCTGGCAAACGAGCTTGAATCCCTGATCATCGCCGAAGGCCCTGAAACGGTCGGTGCCTTCATTGCCGAACCGATCATGGGGGCCGGTGGTGTGATCACCCCGCCCAAGGGCTATTTCAAGGCCGTTCAGTCGGTTCTGAAAAAGCACGACATCCTGTTCATCTGTGACGAGGTTGTTTGTGGTTACGGCCGCACCGGCCACTGGTTCGGTCATCAGCTTTATGACATTCGCCCCGATATGATCGCCACCGCCAAGGGCCTGACCAGTGGCTATTTCCCGATGTCGGCAGCCTTCATCAGCGATGATATCTGGAAAGTCCTGCGCGACGGGTCCGCAACCCTTGGCGCATTTGCCCATGGCTTTACCTATTCCGGCCATCCGGTGGGATCGGCCGTGGCACTGGCCAACCTTGCGATCATCGAAGGTGAAAATCTGGTCGCGAACTCGGCGGAAACCGGTGCCTATCTGCATGCGCAGCTTAACGATACCTTTGGCCATCACGCTCATATCGGCGAAGTCCGCGGTGTCGGCCTTCTGGGTGCCTTGCAACTGATGGCGGACCGGGACACAAAAACCGGGTTCGATCTGAAACACAAGATTGCCGCGCGCTGTGCCGCAGCCATCGGAAACCAGGGCGTGATTGTCCGCCCGCTTCCAACCGCCGACAGCCTGGCATTTTCCCCGCCCCTGACGCTTGACCGGCGCGAAGCCGACCAGATGGTCGATGCGATCAAAAAGGGCATTGATCAGGTGATGGGTGAACTGAGTGCCGAGGAACGCAAGGGCATGGCTGCCTGATTTTCGAAACACCCCAAATCCTGCCCCACTTGCCCGACCGGAATACTGGTCGGGCCGTTTTTTTATGTGTAAGGTGGCGCAAACAAGATAACGGCGACCCGATGATCAAGATCGACGAGATCAACCTTAAAATCCTGCGCGCCCTTCAGGCCAATGCAAAGCTGACCAATCTCGCCCTGTCAAAGCTGGTGGGACTAAGCCCGAGCCCCTGCCTTGACCGGGTCAAAAAGCTTGAAAAAGAAGCGGTCGTGAAACGCTACCGCGCGGTACTTGATATCGAAAAAATCTGCCCGCATGTCCGGGTCTTTGCCGAGGTCACACTGACCGGCAAGACCGCCGCCGATTACAAACGGTTTGCCGACGCGGCCAAAACCATCCCCGAAGTCGTTGCCGCCTACCGGATTTCAGGACCGTATGATTATATGCTGTGCCTCGTCTGTCGCGATGTGCAGCATTATCATTCCCTGTCCGAGGAAATGATCCACGGCAACCTTGGCATTACCAAATTCATCGGCCATGTCGCCTTGGCCCAGACCAAGGCATTCAGGGGCTATCCGGTTTAAGGTCAGAGCCTCATCAATCACAAAGAAAACACCCAAAGAACATATTTCCTTTGTACTAGAAAATATCTGGTTATCTTTTTTGTGTGATTTGGATAGAACGCGCTTGCATCAAAGCCGTTTCCATATTACCCATCAAAGCAACGTGAAATACATTTATAAACACACATTTTGTGTTATTTGCCACAGTTTTGATTGATCGGCAGGAACGAGAATGCAGCCTAATCTGACCCATCTCCGCCAGCTTGAGGCCGAGAGTATTCACATTATCCGCGAAGTTGCGGCGTCGTTCGAACGGCCTGTGATGCTTTATTCCATCGGCAAGGATTCGTCGGTTTTGCTGCATCTGGCGCGCAAGGCATTTTACCCGGCCCCGCCGCCCTTCCCGTTGATGCATGTCGATACCACATGGAAATTCCACGAAATGATCGAATTTCGCGACAAGGTGGCGGCGGAATACGGGTTTGAGCTGATTGTTCATATCAATCAGGAAGGCGTTGATCAGGGCATTGGCCCATTCACCCACGGATCAAGCCTGCATACCGACGTCATGAAAACCCAATCGCTGAAACAGGCGCTGAACAAATACAAGTTCGATGCAGCCTTTGGCGGGGCGCGGCGTGACGAGGAAAAGGCACGCGCCAAGGAACGCGTGTTTTCGTTCCGCACCGAAACCCATCGCTGGGATCCGAAAAACCAGCGCCCGGAACTTTGGGACATTTACAACGCACGGATCAACAAGGGCGAAAGCATTCGCGCCTTCCCGATCTCGAACTGGACCGAGCTTGATATCTGGCAATATATCTATCTCGAACAGATCCCGATTGTGCCGCTGTATTATTCGGCCAAACGCCCGGTTGTTGAACGTGACGGTATGCTGATCATGGTTGATGACGACCGTATGCCGCTTAATCCGGGTGAAAAGCCGGAAATGAAATCGGTACGGTTCAGAACGCTTGGCTGCTATCCGCTGACCGGTGCGGTTGAGTCCGAAGCCGCCACCCTGCCCGACATTATCCAGGAAATGCTGCTGACCCGCTCAAGCGAACGACAGGGGCGCATGATCGACCATGATCAGGCCGGTTCAATGGAAAAGAAAAAGCAGGAAGGCTACTTCTAATGGCGCATCAATCCAACCTGATTGCCGATGACATTCTCGGCTACCTGAAATCCCAGGAAGAAAAAAGCCTGCTGCGCTTCATCACGTGTGGCAGCGTTGATGATGGCAAATCGACCCTGATTGGCCGTCTGCTTTGGGATTCCAAACTGATCTTCGAGGATCAGCTTGCCGCTCTTGAATCCGATAGCCGCAAGGTCGGCACCCAAGGCGGCGAGATCGATTTCGCCCTGCTGCTCGACGGGCTTCAGGCCGAACGCGAACAGGGCATCACGATTGATGTCGCCTATCGCTTCTTTTCGACCGACAAACGCAAATTCATCGTCGCCGATACCCCCGGCCATGAACAATATACCCGTAACATGGCAACCGGTGCCTCGACTGCCGATGTCGCCGTGATCCTGATCGATGCCCGCAAAGGCATCCTGACACAGACACGCCGCCACAGCTTCATCACGTCGTTGCTGGGGATCAAGCATGTGGTGCTCGCCGTGAACAAGATGGACCTGATCGACTATGATCAGGACAAATTCGACACCATTGTTGCCGACTATAAAGAATTCGCCAAAGACCTTGGCTATAGCTCGATCATGCCGATCCCGTTATCGGCCCTTCGCGGCGATAACATGATCGAAGCCAGCCCGAACACCCCTTGGTATGATGGCCCCACGCTTCTGGCGCATCTTGAAACAGTTCAGGTCGAACAGGATGCGATTGAAAAGCCCTTCCGCCTTCCGGTGCAGTGGGTCAACCGCCCGAACCTTGATTTCCGGGGTTTTTCCGGCACCATCGCATCGGGCATCATCAAGCCGGGCGATCCGATTGCCGTCACCGCATCGGGACAGACCAGCAAGGTCAGGGAAATCGTCACCTTTGACGGCAACCTTGATCAGGCATTCGCCGGTCAGGCCGTGACCATTACACTTGAAGATGAAATCGACATTTCGCGCGGCGATGTTCTGGCACGCCCAGATGAACGCCCGGAATTTGCCGACCAGTTCGAAGCCCGCATCATCTGGATGCACGAAGATCATCTTCTGCCCGGCCGGCCCTATATCATCAAAATGGGCGCACAGGTCACCAACGCACAGATCAGCGACCTGAAATACAAGGTCAATGTCAACACGCTGGAACATATTGCCGGCAAGACGCTGGAACTGAACGAAGTCGGCATTGCCAATATCGCAACCGACAAGGCACTGGCCTTTGATCCCTATGATGACAACCGCCATTCGGGCCGTTTCATCATCATCGACCGTTATTCCAACGCCACCGTTGGCGCAGGCATGGTCAACCATTCGCTTCGCCGTGCGACCAACGTCAAATGGCAGGAAATGGACATCAACAAACAGGCGCGTGCCTATCAGAAAGGTCAGAAATCAGCCGTTCTGTGGTTCACGGGTCTTTCGGGTGCCGGTAAATCGACCATCGCCAACCTGGTCGAGAAAAAGCTGCATGCCATGGGCAAGCACACCTACACCCTTGATGGTGACAATGTCCGTCACGGATTGAACAAGGACCTTGGCTTTACCGATGCCGACCGGGTGGAAAACATCCGCCGTGTGGGTGAAACCGCCAAGCTGTTTGTCGATGCCGGGATCATCACGCTGGTATCCTTCATATCGCCGTTCAAAAGCGAACGCCAGTTTGCGCGCAACCTTCTCGAAGATGGCGAGTTCATCGAGGTCTTTATCGACACCCCGATTGAAGTCTGCGAACAGCGCGACGTGAAAGGCCTTTATAAAAAGGCCCGCGAAGGCAAGATCGCCAACTTCACCGGGATCGACAGCCCGTATGAAGCACCGGAAAACGCCGAGATCACGGTCAACACATCTGATCAAACTGCCGAACAGGCAGCAGAGATCATCGTTGCCAAACTCGAAGAATTCGGCGTTCTGGGTGCGTGGTATCCGGAAATTTAAGGTGAATGCCAAGATTAGAGAACAAGACTGGTCACCTTCCAAAACCCCGGCTAGACGCCGGGGTTTTCTTTACTTTTTAGTGATCATATTCAGAACCAACTCCCCAACCGATCATTCATCATCGCTATTTTCTATGGAAGCATCTGAAACGATTTGTTCGTTTTGCCAATCCGCATAAGTCTTATTTGTCCCTTTAACCCGCCAAGTTATGCGCCCATTGTCAGGACGACCGAAAATGGTCGCAGAGGCTGCGCTGGGACTATTGAATGTCGTATCTTCTTTAAACTTCAGCAGCCCATCACGATCAGGAACCAATCTTCCTTCGCGAACCAGCTGTTCATGAAGATTTCGATATCCACCTGCGCTACTCTCCCAAGAAGATCTTGCGTGAGAGTTAGCCAAAACAATAAAATCACCACCAATTTGTTGCGCTTGAGCAAACAACCCATATTTGGGACTTTTTATAATGAAAACAGGTGATTTATTTTCCCAAAACTCGGTTGATGCTGAGGAACTTTTTTGCATGACACCAGAGTCATCAACTCTTGGTTTTTCTCTAAGGAAATCCATCCCCAAAACAGGAAGCGTGATTCGTATTTGCTCAATAAAAAATTCCATATCAGCAAGATCAGCTTCAGGTAGAAAGCCATATTCTGGCGAAGTGCTATTTACAAGGCTAGCTCGGCCTGCAGCCGAGACAATTGATATCAATCGACTTTCCAGATAACGAGCATGCGCTTTCGTTAAATTCTGGTCCTTACTTGTTACAACGCAAACCTTATCCCAAAACTCTTTCGTCTCATCTTTATTGTGAGAGACGAGCCGTTTAGCGACATTATCGCTTTCTCCGACATAAACAAAAGTTTGCGTCGGTTCTTCCGGATTAACACCAGTTAAGAAATAGACCCCTGTTCGCGCTATCTCTGACCGCTTTATAAAATCAGGCAAGCGCGTACGCGGTGCGGTCATGACATGACCAGTCCAGTTCATTATCTCGGCTGTAATGATTCCGCTTGGTGTGCCATCGACCAAGAAGAGCCTAATACTCCTGCCCTTAAGCAAAGCAATTCCCCATATTGATAGCATTATGTTTAGTTGTATCATCCCCACGATAGCTCTGTCATTGCGAGAAACTCATACTATTTCGTTTTCGCCCAAAGGCTTGGCAGGTATTCAACACAACATCTGACATTTTCCCGGTCTTTGCTGCTTGACTCCTGTCCCGTCCTGACTACATAAAAAGAACAAATCAGGAACTTACATCATGTCGGACAGACGTCTTCATCTTGCCCGTGCTGCGTTGCAACGGGCCGAAAAACAATGGAAAGGACAGGTTGCCTGCCTGCCCGGCGGGACGGATCGGATCATGCGCCGTGCCTTTGGCGGGGTCGATCTTGCACATCATATCAGCATCGGGGGCATTGCCCCGGTGGGTCTGCATGAAATCATCTGCGGTCATGATGATGCCGCCGCCTCCATTCTGGCATGGTATCTGGCACGACTTTCCATCGGGGATCAAACAGGCAAAAGCCTGTTTTGGATTCGACAACGGCGCGCGATTGACCAAGGCGGGCTTTATCCGCTTGCGCTGCCAGCGACGGATATGCCGGTCATGATGGTGGTTGATCGGCAGGCCACCGCCCTTTGGACCAGCGAGGAATCAGCAAAATCCGGCCAGATCGCCAGCATCATTGTCGAAACCACGGATTATGACCTGACTGCGGCACGCCGCCTGCAACTAGCCTGCGAAGCCGGACATACGCGCCTGATTGCGATCCGGCATATGCGGTCCGATGGCAAAACCATCGCATCCAGTGCGCATACGCGGTGGCGGATAACGCCGGAAGCAGCGAAACATTCAACAACAGGCAACCGACACATACTCAGCCTGATCGGGGGACGCGGGGTTCGACCGGGCAGCTGGAGAATGCAAATTGATGCAACAACGTTTTCTTTATCTGTGGCTGACGCACTGGAAAACAGATTGCCACCGGATCGATATGCCTGAAACCGGGGATGATACCCCGCAAACCGCATCATCCCCGCAACGGGAACCGGTCGTGATCACGCGAGCTGATCACAAGGGTGTGCTTGTCTGCGGCAGCAACAAGGCAGCACAATCACGCGGGCTGGCACCGGGCATGAGCCTTGCCGAAGCACGCAGCATATACCCGGCTTTGCGCGACCTTCCCGAACAGCCCGATCTTTATGAACGCCATCTGGCGCGTTTGATCCGCGCGATGGACCGATACAGCCCGTGGGTTGCCCGCGACCGGTTCTTGCAGGAAGCCGATCATAACCATACAGGTGATGCCGGATTGTGGCTTGAAATTACCGGCGGCAGTCACCTTTTTGGTGGCGAAAGTGCGCTTCTGGCGCTGGTTCTGCGCGATGTCAAATCACGTGGTTATGCTGGCCGTGCCGCCATTGCCGATACGGCAGGTGCGGCATGGGGGGCGGCACGATGCCACCCTGCTGCCTTGGCTGATCAACGGATTTTAAGCCTGCCGCGCGATCATGATATTGCCGCCGGTTTTCCGATATCCGCCCTGCGTCTGGCCGAACAGACACGTGTCACCCTGTTTCGGCTGGGGCTGAAACATCTGGGCGACATCACCCCGATGCCGCGTGCCAATATCACCACGCGCTTGGGGCCCGAAGTTTTGCAACGGCTTGATCAGTTTTATGGACGTCTGCCCGAACATCTGAATTTCAATTTGCCAGATCGGCCATGGCTGATCCGGCGCAGCTTTGGCGAACCGCTGGGCGATGCGGCCAATCTGGCGATTACGGTTGAAAGCATGGTAACGGAACTCTGCAACAATCTGGCGCAGGAAAATCTGGGTCTGCGCCGCATTATCCTGCGCTGTGTACGGGTTGACGGGCATACCCATACCATCACACTTGGTACCGGAAGCCCGTGCCAGTCCGCCCAGCATGTGTTGCGATTGCTGTCTGAAAAAATGCCCGGTGTCGATACTGGTTTTGGCATCGAACAGGTGATTGTCTACGCCCCGTGGGTCGAACATGTGGCCTTTCGCCAGTCGCGCCTTGACCAGCAACAGGAAGAAACCACCGACCAGATTGCCCTTGCCCAGTTGATCGACCGGATTTCCCACCACCTCGGCCCGCGCGACATGCTGTTTCACCCCGGCCACCACGCCAGCCACTTGCCTGAACAGGCTTCTGTGCGACAGGCCGTTAACGCCCGGACATATCCGGCCAGACGCACCGACATGACATTGCCCAAACGCCCGGCACGCCTGATCGACCCGCCCGAACCGGTCGAAATCCTTGCGCGCGACACCAATGGCACGCCAAGCCGCCTGCGCTGGCGCAAAATGGCGGTCGATATCATCCATGCCGAAGGCCCCGAACGGATTTGCCCGGAATGGTGGCAATGCCTTGATCAGGATGAATATGCCCTATCCCCCAAGACACGGGATTATTTCCGCATCCGCGATCAGGCAGGCCGATTGTTATGGGCCTTTCGCACCGGCCCAACCGGGCAGGATATCTGGTCCATCCATGGATTGTTCGGGGACTGACATGACCGATTTCCCCCTTCAGCAATCGGCATCTCCTTACGCCGAATTACAGGTCAGCAGCAATTTTTCCTTCCTGCGCGGTGCCTCCCACGCCGAAGAACTGGTTCTTATGGCCGCAACCAAGGGACTGCATGCCATTGCGATGACCGATCGCAACACCTTGGCCGGGGTCGTGCGTGGCCACACGGCACATCAGCCCCACAGGGACCGGCTGAATTATATTGTCGGCTGTCGGCTTGATCCCGTCGATGGTCCGTCGATGTTATGTTATCCGACGGACCGCACCGCCTATGCCCGGTTATGCCGGTTACTGACCCTTGGCAAACGCCGCGCGCCAAAGGGCGAATGCGAAATTTATCTGGCCGATATCATAAGTCATGCCGACGGATTGCTCTTCATCGCGGTCCCGCCACAAGTCCCCGATGACACCTTCCGCACGCAGTTGATCGACCTTAAACGCCATTTATCGGGCCAGCTTTGGCTTGCCATCGGTCGGTTCATGGACGGGTTTGATAGCGAACGGCTGGCCTTTACCGAGGCGGTCGAGGCTGAACTTGCCATCCCCGCAGTTGTCACCAATGACGTGCACATGCATGTCCGCTCGCGCAAACCGTTGCAGGATGTCCTGACCTGCATCCGCCATCATTGCCGGATCGAGGATGCCGGATATCGGCTGTTTCCCAATGGCGAACGCCATATCAAAAGCCCGCAGGACATGGCGAAACTTTTCCCGACCCATCCCGAATGGCTGGCTCGCACGATTGAAATCGCCGATCAATGTCGGTTTTCCTTATCCGAATTACGCTATGAATATCCCGATGAAAATGACGGATCGGGCGAAGGCACGCAGGAACGCCTGACCCGCCTGACATGGGAAGGCGCGCATAAACGCTATCCCGACGGCATTCCCGACAAGGTCCGGGGATTGATTGAGGCCGAACTTAAACTGATCGACGAACTGGGCTACGCTCCCTATTTCCTGACGGTGCATGACATTGTCGCCTTTGCCAGATCGCAAAACATTCTGTGTCAGGGACGCGGATCGGCCGCCAATTCATCGGTCTGTTTCTGTCTGCATGTCACATCGGTCGACCCGGCCAAGGTGGAACTTCTGTTTTCGCGCTTCATCAGCAACGCACGGAACGAGCCGCCTGACATTGATGTCGATTTCGAACATGAACGCCGCGAAGAGGTGATCCAGCATATCTATCAACGTTATGGCCGGGAACGGGCCGGATTGACGGCAACCGTGATTTCATACCGGTCGCGAAGCGCCATCCGCGATGTCGGCAAGGTGTTCGGCCTGCCCGAAGACACCATTATCAAACTGACCAAAACCATCTGGGGATCGGGCAGCAAGGGCGCGCATGATGAAATGATGCGCCAGTCGGGCATTCATCCAGATGAACCGCGTCTGAAAGCCGTTCTTGATCTGGCAGGCGAACTGACCGGGTTCCCCCGCCATCTGTCCCAGCATGTCGGTGGCTTTGTCATCACTCGTGGCCCGTTATGCGAACTGTCCCCGATTGCCAATGCCGCGATGGAGGACCGCACCACCATCGAATGGGACAAGGACGATATCGATGCGCTGGGCATCCTCAAGGTCGATGTGCTTGCCCTTGGAATGCTAAGCTGTATTCGCAAGGCATTCGATGAATTGAGAAACCACAAGAATATCGATCATGATCTTGCAACCCTTCCCAAGGAAGACGGGCGGGTTTACGACATGCTGGAAAAAGCCGACAGCATCGGCACGTTTCAGGTCGAATCTCGCGCGCAAATGAGCATGCTTCCACGATTAAAGCCGCGCAGCATCTATGACCTGACCATTCAGGTTGCCATTGTCCGCCCCGGCCCGATCCAGGGCGGCATGGTTCACCCCTTCCTCCAACGGCGCATGGGCCGCGAAAAGGTCGATTACCCGTCAAAGGAACTCGAAGCCGTTTTAAAGCGCACCTGTGGCGTGCCGCTGTTTCAGGAACAGGCCATGCAGATTGCCATCGTGGCTGCCGGCTATACTGGCGGTGAGGCCGATGAATTGCGCCGTGCCATGGCAACTTTTCGCCGCACCGGCACGATTGGCGCGCATCGCGACAAATTCATCAATGGCATGCAAAAAAACGGATATGACGCCGAGTTTGCCGAACGCTGCTTCAAACAGATCGAAGGCTTCGCCGATTACGGCTTTCCCGAAAGCCATGCAGCCAGTTTTGCCATCCTTGCCTATGCGTCATCATGGCTTAAATGCCATCATCCTGATGTGTTCTTATGCGCCCTTCTGAACGCGCAACCGATGGGGTTTTATGCCCCGGCGCAACTGGTTGCGGATGCCAAAAATCATGGTGTCCGGGTGCTTGAAATCGATATCAATCACAGTTTCTGGGACAATCATCTGGAACGGGAACTGGGCCGCGCCAGCGGTCATCTTTCCGTCCGGCTGGGCTTCCGCCAGATCAAGGGGTTCGGGCAGTTCGATGCCCTGTCCCTGATCGCAAACCGCCCGACCGGCGGATTTCAGGATATCTTTCTGATGGCGCGCCAGACCGGGCTCTCACCCGCCGCCCTTGAAAAACTGGCCGAAGCCGATGCGTTTGGCTCCCTTGGCCTGTCACGGCGCGAAGCGTTATGGGCCGTCCGCCGGTTTGGCAAGGGGCGCAAGGCCCCGGCGGCCCTGCCCCTGTTTGAAGCTGCCCAGAATTTCAACCACAATATGGGCGTTTCCGCCGAATTCGGGCCCGAAGCCCCGGTCAACTTGCCAATCATGGGACCGGGCGAAGAAATCATCGAGGATTACGCAAGCCTGCGGCTGTCGCTTAAGGGGCATCCAATATCGATGCTACGCGATTCCCTGTCCGCAGCCGGGGTGTGCAAGGCGACCGATCTGGTCAATTTCAAGAATAACGAACGGATCAACCATGCAGGACTTGCCATTGTCCGCCAGCGGCCCGGCACGGCATCGGGGGTTGTTTTCATCACCCTTGAGGATGAAACAGGCATCACAAATCTTGTGGTCTGGAGCAAGGTGATGGAACAGTTCCGCCGCGAGGTTATGACCGCCACCGTCCTTGGCGTGTCGGGCAAACTTCAACGCGAAGATGGCGTCACCCACATCATCGCCGATAAACTGGTCGACCTGTCGGGGATGCTGCAAAGCCTGACAGATAACACCCGCATTGCACGCGCCAATAACGCCCATCCCCGCAACCTGCGCTGGGCCACACCCGCCGCAGGACCATCCGATCAAACCAGCCCCGTCCCCCAAGACCTTGATCAACTTGAACAACGCCACGGCAAACAGCAAAACACATCACGCCTTAAGGTCGATAGCCACGATTTCCACTAAGCCCTGAAACGAAAACACCCCGGTACGTAAACCGGGGTGAATTGCCAAAGACTGATATTGTGGATCAGCTTCGATCAAGGCTCTGCAACGCATCATAGGCGGCAACAACCGTTGCCATCTGCGCGGTATGGGCCGCGATGAAGGCATCGCCATAGATCGTTTCATCGGGATATTCGGTAATCAGGGTCAGCGGCACGTCATGACGATCATCAATGGAAATCATACACGGGAAACCATTGATGATCTGAAAACCGGTTTCACCGGCATGAATGCGATAAAGATCGATCTGTGCCGCATTGAATGCCAGAAGCCCCGGAATGGCGGCAAGTTTTCGGGTGACCTGATCGATAAAGTTTTCCGCCCGTTCCGACCATTCATCATGATGACGCATGATCAGGAAGAACCCCTTTGGCAGGGTCCACATGCCAAACCCGCGCGGAACATATCCCGAAAGCGGCCGGGTCCATTCATGGCAGGGATAGCCATGCAGATTGACATGCAGGCTTGCCCCGCTGATGGCACGCGCCCGTACCCGGATTTCCTTTTCATAAAGGCCATCACCGCTGCGATATTCCATGTCATCGCCAAGCGCTGTATAGCGCGCCGCGTGATGCATATGGAACGGGTTATCAACAATCAGGCGCTGATGAAGGGCATAACCATCCGGATTTTCCAGCGGTGAAATCGTGAAATGTGCCCCATCACGTTTTGCCAGCTCCAACGCCCCGCGAAGCGCGCCCGCAACACCGGAAATCTCGTTGGGATGCTGCCCGCCACTGATCATGACCGGCAAATCCGTACCCTTGTGATAGCGCGCATTCAAAATACGCCCTGATCGCGATGTCGCATGGAATTCTTCACCGCTGATCCCGTCAAGCTCTGCGCGGATTTGCGCAACCGTCAACGGGCGGGTGGTGCGATCAATCTGTTGCATCTCACCCGTTGTCTCGTCCTTTGACAGGGGGCGCAATTCAACCGTGACCCGGGCGTCACCATCACCGGATACCTGACGGATTTCCGGGACGATCTGTCCCGGCTGCAATCCGCGATCACCCAGCGGGCGGCCCGATTTGACCTGAAAATATTCCAGCAGCGAGAAATAGAAATCCTCGTGCAGGGCTTCATGCAGGCTCAGAACCTCGTGACCATGGGCGATCTTCTGATCATGCCCCGGCAGATCAACCGAGATATTCAGTTCTTCGAAATAAGGTTCCTGATCGCCCCAGTCATGATCGGCAATGGCCGCCATGGTTTGGGCAAAAAGCGCCTCATATTCGGTTTCAGTCCGTTCATCGCGGACAATCTGACCATCGGCATCGATAATCCGCACCCAGCCGGTCGGCGACAGGTGGGTTTCATCAACCACATCCTGATGCACCCGGTTTGGCGCAAAAACTTCGTGACGGGTTTCAACCCCATCTGATCCGCGCAGGATCACATCATAGGTACAATCGCAACGATCCGATGCCTCAAACGTGATCAAGGCTGGCGTAACCAGGGCCGCCAAGGGATAGGTTTCAAGCAGGAAGCGATTATCCGCCGCATTTTGATGGCGCGGATAACGCACCGTGATATTGGCAATGCCTGATTTTGCCAGATCAATATCTTCAAGGAAGAAATGCAAAAGCGGCTTATAGGAACTACGAATGCGCGCCTTGATCCCCTGCTGGGCCAACTTTGCCTCGGCCGCGGCGCGGGTTTGGGCATCGTTAAACAACCATGCCTCAATAAGCTGCCCGGGGCGGGCGGCCTTGACGATTTCATCAATCAGGTTTGGAAGGGTCGGCGCAAAGGTGGTGGCGAAAATCTGTGTCATTTGGACGTCCTGCCTGTGGGGTCAAGGCTATCGCGCAGCCAGTCGCCCAGAAGGTTCAGGCCAAGCACGGTCAAAAGAATGGCAAGCCCGGGGAAAACCGATACCCACCAGGCATTCTGCAAATAGGTCCGCCCATCGGCCAGCATCCCGCCCCAGCTTGGGATCAGGGGGTCCACCCCCAGCCCAAGGAAGGTCAGGCTGCTTTCAAGCAGGATGTTGGTCGCAACATTAAGCGTCATCAGAACAATCACCGGCCCGATCAGGTTGGGCAGAAGGTGACGGAACAGGATATGAATATCGCGCACGCCAATCGCCTTGGCCGACTGGATGAATTCCCGATCCCGTAGTGACAGAACCGATCCCCGCACCAGACGGGCATATTGCACCCATTGCGCAATGATCAGCAGAATGATCATGTTGGTCAGTCCACCGCCGATGATCGCGATAAAGGTGATCGCCAGCAAAATGAACGGCAATGCAAGCTGCACATCGGCAAAGCGCATCACGATCATGTCCCAGAAACCGCGATAATATCCCGATATCAGGCCCATGATCACACCAATGACAACCGCCCCTGCAACGGAAAACAACCCAACCTGAAGCGATATTTTGCCGCCTGAAACCACACGTGCCAACACATCACGCCCGAGCGGATCGGTGCCAAAAATATGATCGGCATTGGTAAACGGCGCGATCAGGCGGGCCGAAAGATCAATCTTGTCCGCGCCGCCAGGAAACAGCAGATCGGAAAACACGACCAGAAAACAGATGCCACCGGTCAGAACAGCCCCCAGAACGAATTCAAGATTTTTAAAACGCGCAAACCGCGCCTTGGTTGCAGTGGTCGCCATGGGGTTACTCCGTCCGGATACGTGGATCAATCAGGCCATAGGCAATGTCGACAAGCAGGTTCACCCCGACAATCATGATCGACAGAACCGTAATCACAGCCTGTAAAACCGGATAATCACGTGCACCAACGGCCTCAAAGGCCAGCGTGCCCATTCCCGGCCAGTTAAACACCAGCTCAACGACAACAATCCCGCCCAGAAGGTTGCCAAACTGCAAACCGAAATAGGTAACAAGCGGGATCGCACAGTTGCGAAGCGCGTGTTTATACAGCACGACATTCTCGCTAAGCCCCTTGGCGCGCGCGACCATGATGTATTGCGACTGAAGGGTTTCCAGCATCGAGGTCCGCACAAGCCGCACATTGGTCGCGGTCAGGATCACCCCCATGGTGATGGCTGGCATGATGAAGTTCTCAATCCCCGTCATGCCACTTGGCGGCAGAAGCCGGAAAGTAATCGACAGCAACAGCACCAGCATGATCGCCAGCCAGAAATTCGGGAATGACAGACCAACCAGCGACAGAATGCGAATGACCTGATCGGGCCATTTGCCACGCGAAATGGCGGCCTTGATCCCCAGCGGGATCGAAATCACGATCGACACAAACATCGATGCAAACGCCAGCATCAGGGTAGCGGGCAATGCATTGCCAATCAGGGTGGAAACCTGCGTTCCACCAAGGAAGGATCTACCGAAATCAAGGCTGAAAAGCCCCAGCATGAAATCGGCATACTGAACAAAAAACGGCTGGTTCAAACCAAGGGATTCACGAATACGTGCAAGGTCTTCCTCGGTGATGCTGCCGGCCCCCTGGCTTAGCATCAGCGCCGGGTCACCCGTCAGGCGTATGGCAAACGAGACAATCAATGTCACCGCGACGACCACGAAAATCGCCTGCAAAAGGCGTTTGATCAGAAAACCAGCCAAAACACTTGTCCTTTAAAGAAATAGGCATGAAAGCCGCCCGGCATCGATCCGGGCGGCTTTCGTTTCACATCAGTCGACAGTCACTTCCGTCAGGCGCAGACGGCTGTCGGGAACCGGGGTGAAATTCTTGACGCGCTTGGACACCCCAAAGATCGCATTGAGGTTATAAAGCGGCATTTCCAGCGCGCGATCGGCCGTGTAATGTGCAATCGACTGCAGGATTTCTTCACGTTTGGCACGGTCGGTAATCGCACGCTGGGATTCCAGCAGCTTGTCGAGTTCCGGATCGCTGTCATACGGGTTCCACTTTTCGCCCGTGTGATACATGAAGTAAGCGGTGTTATCATAATCAAGCGTCCAGCCGCCCCACGACTGCTGGAACATCGCACCGGTTTTACCCGCCGGAATTATGTCATTAAGCAGAACGTTGGTTTCATAAGGCTTGATCGTCGCGTTCAGGCCAATCACCTGAAGGTAGCTGGCAACGGCCTGGGCAACTTCGTTAAAGGTTGCGTCATTGCCGCGAATGTCGATCTGGATTTTCGTACCCGGTGCAACACCGGCTTCTTTCAGAAGCGCCTGTGCCTTGGCCGGATCATACGGCAACGGTTTCATCGACGGATCGTTACCAAACGACAATTCACCCTGGAAACTTGCAATCGGGGCTGCCTGACCACCAAGGATCGAGTCAATGATCGCCTGACGATCCACACCGTAAATCATCGCCTTACGGACTTTTTCATCCGCCGTGATGCCATTGCCGGTGTTAAAGCGAAGCGCATAAACCGTCGGGCTTACGGTGGTGACGATATCGATATTTTCGTCTTCTTCAATGGTCGGGATCATGCCAATCGGAATGGTCGGCGGAATGACAAGGTCAACGTTCCCGGCCTGAAGTTCCGCAACCGCGGTCGACGGTTCACTGATGAAGCGATACTGGATGGTCGAAAGTTTCGGCGCACCGCCCCAATGATCAGCATAGGCTTCAAGTGTCAGACCAACTTTCGGCTCATAGGAAACCATTTTGAACGGACCGGTGCCGATCGGATGGGCGTTGAAATAATCTTCGCCTTTTTCCGCGATATATTTCGGCGGAACAATCATCGCACCATAACCGGCAAGCTTGGTCAGAAGCACCGGATCCGGCTGGGTCAGATGCATATCGACGGTGTTTTCGTCAATAACTTCGACCGATTTGATCGCAGCATAGTTTGACCGCTGCGGCCCTTTTTTGCCTTCATCGCCCATCAGGCGATCAAAGGTGAATTTGACCGCTTCGGCATTGAACGGCTCGCCATTCTGGAAGGTCACGCCTTCGCGCAGATGGAAACGGATGCGCGTGCCGCCATCAAATTCTTCCCATGATGACGCAAGCCCCGGAACCAGTTTGGCATCCGGCCCGCGATAGGTCAGACCGTCATAAATATTGGTCGCAACCGACGACCAGTTGACCAGAAACGTATCGACCGGGTCCCAGCTACCGGGGTCCTGTGGTGATGAAATGGTCAAGGTGCCTTCGGCATATGCCGGCGCAGTTGCCATCAGACCGCCCGCAAAGGCAAGAGCCATCAGCGCACTGCGCATTCCCTGTTTTTTCGTCATGTTATTTTTTCTCCGTTGTTGGTGGCTTGGCGCGAGGGGAGACAGGCTTGCGACCCAAGGGCCGCTTAACGTGCGTCGGCCACAAAGTGACCGGGCGCAATTTCACGATGGGCAAGAATGGCCGGCTCATCACCGACCCGACGGATCGGGCTTGGAATTTCACCATCCATCAGGATACGGTCGCGCAGGATTGTGGGGTCGGCGACCGGTACGGCACTCAGAAGCCGCTGGGTATAGGGATGGGTCGGCGTTTCAAGAACCTGCTGACGCGATCCAAGTTCGGCAACCTGACCAAGATAAAGCACGGCGACCCGATGGCTCATTTTTTCAACCACCGCCATGTCATGGCTGATGAACAGATACGCAAGCCCGTGTTCTTCCTGAAGCTCCATGAACAGATTGATGATCTGCGCCTGGATCGACACATCAAGGGCCGAAAGGGCTTCGTCGGCGATGATCAGCTTGGGATTGGATGCCAACGCGCGCGCAATGCAGATACGCTGGCGCTGACCACCGGAAAATTCATGCGGGTAACGGTTAGCATGGGCCGATGTCAGGCCGACCCGCTCCAGCAACTGGTCAACCCGCGCAGCAATCTGTTTTTCACCGTCAATCAGTCGGTGCGTGCGGATCGGCTCGGCAATCGAAAAGCCGATTTTCTTGCGCGGATCAAGGGACGCAAACGGATCCTGAAAGATATACTGGATCTCCTGACGCAGGCGCTGCTGTTCGCCTTTGCCCATGTCACTGAATGCGCGACCTTCGAAACTGATATTGCCCGCCGTTGCCTTTTGCAATTGCTGGATCGTGCGGCCAATCGTCGATTTGCCCGATCCGGACTCCCCGACAAGCGCCAGCGTTTCACCGCGATAAATATCGAAACTGACATTCTCGACCGCATGCACACGGTGGGAAACCCCGCCAAACAGGCCCTTTTTGATATCAAAGCGCGTTACCAGATCACGCACCGACAATAACGGGGCCTCGTCGTAACGTGCGGTATTCTGGATATGCTCCGTCCCGACCAGACGCGGCGTATCGCCATCCATCATCGTCACCGGGAACCGTTTGGGGAATGCTTCGCCTGTCATGCTGCCCAGTTTCGGAACTGCGGATAGCAATGTCTGGGTATAGGGATGGGCCGGATTGGCAAAAATATCGGCAACCGTGCCTTCTTCGACCTTCTTGCCCTTCCACATGACGACAACATCATCGGCAACCTCGGCAACAACCCCCATGTCATGGGTGATGAAAATCACCGCCATGCCAAGTTCTTGTTGCAGATCACGGATGATGGTCAAAATTTGCGCCTGAATGGTCACGTCAAGGGCCGTTGTCGGTTCATCCGCAATCAGAACCTTGGGCCGGCAGGCAAGCGCCATGGCAATCATGACGCGCTGGCGCATCCCGCCCGAAAGCTGATGGGGATACCGCCCCAAAAGTTCCTGCGCATCGGGCAGCCGCACCATATCAAGCAGCCGTTTGCTTTCAACAAGCGCATCGGGCTTGGACATGCCTTCATGCAGCATAAGGGATTCCGCAATCTGATCGCCGATGGTGAAAACCGGATTCAGCGACGTCATCGGTTCCTGAAAGATCATCGCGATGTCTTTGCCGCGAATGCGGCGCATCTGTTTTTGCGACAGTGCCAGCAAATCTTCATCGCGATCTTTTGACGTAAACCGGATACGCCCCGATGCATAGGATGCGCCCATCATATCGGCCAGACGCATGATCGACATCGATGTCACCGATTTGCCTGATCCGGACTCTCCGACAATTGCCAATGTCCTTCCGGGTTTCACGGCAAAACTCAGATTTTCGATAACCCGGCTGTCGCCGAACTCAACGGACAAATCTTCGACGGACAGGATCGGAACAGAAACAGCATCAGTCACGCAAACATCCTCGGCAATGTAAGGCGGATGCGCGGGTGGCGCGCACCGGTCAAACCGGTGTCAGTGCTGCAAAAAACGATGGCCGCAAAGAAGGAATTTTCTTCAGGCACGGTGGGGGCCGTGACCTTCTGATCATGCGTAACGGAAAGTTGTAACGCGGTCCCTCTTAACGACGATTGCCAACAACCCTGATACCGAATTCATGGTTTTTTATTTTGTATACAAACCTCATCATTTATTCGACAAATTGTCAACGAATTGAATTTCACTAAATTCAATTCGGTTTAAATGCCCTGCTGCCGCATAATCCACTGCACAGCCCGAACGTATTAAAGGTTTGTTTCAAAACCACAATTTTGCATCGCAACATTTCACCATGTTTCTGGTGTATGCCAACGCACTTCACAATCAAAAGACGAACCCATCACATCGCTTTCGGAACCCACCCCGAAGACTCCTCATGCACCGGCACCAACCATCCTTCCCTTTGCCAAACCATGGCCGGTTTTGGGATACCCCTTTCCGGTCAGAAAATTGGCACCATTAATTTTACCAAAACGGCTCTTTATGGCGCACCACTAATATCCCAGACTGCATGCTCCCTTGCCTCGCAACAAAGGTCCTCAGATGCCATCCGAACATAAAAACGAATTTGGCCAGTCGGTCGGTCGCCCGGTTGAAAACTGGAAAGAATGCCCGATGCCACCACGCAGCGACATGGCTGGCCGCCATGTCATTGTCAGTCCGACCGATGTGAAACGCGACGCCAGACAGCTATTTGACGCCAACCGCACAGCCATGGACGGATCGCGCTTTACCTATCTTTTCACCGATGCGTTCGAGGATTTTGATGCTTATCAGGCGTGGCTTGAAAGCATGGCCGCCACCCGCGACCCGATGCTTCATACCATCATCGACAAGGCATCGAACAAGGCCGTCGGCATTGCCGCCTTCATGCGGATCGATACCAAATTTGGCGGCATTGAAATCGGCAATATCAATTATTCCCCGGCGCTTTCGAAAACCATCGGCGGGACAGAGGCGATGTATCTGATGATGAAACGCGCCTTTGACGAACTGGGTTACCGCCGGTACGAATGGAAATGCGACGATCAGAACGCCCCATCACGTGCCGCCGCCCTGCGATATGGCTTCACCTACGAAGGCACCTTCCGCAACCACATGGTCTATAAGGGCCGCAACCGCGATACCGCATGGTTTTCGATTACCGATCTTGAATGGCCGATGGTCAGGGCCGCGTTCGAAGCATGGCTTGCCCCCGGCAACTTTGATGAAACCGGCAAACAACGCAACAGCCTGCAAAGCTTCCGCAGGGCATAATCGCGCCAATAATATCGCCCCATGAATCACGCCTCTGGTCCGGTGCCGGTTTTATTCCCCGACACCGGCAAAGCTGCGCATGTCGAATATGCTGTTATCCAGAAACGCATCCGGGCCGACAAACGCCCGGTCGGCGGCATCATTCGCGCCCTCGACCCGCCAGTCATCATGCGGAAGCGCAACATCAAGCCCCTTGACCGCACGACGATAAAGATCAGGACGATAAATGTCGGAAATAAGCGTACCGAAATCGACAGAGGCATCCACCTGCCCCCAGCGCTGCATCTGTGTGCCAACCCACGCCCCCTGCGACAGCCACGGGAACGTCGCGGTATAGCGATAAAACACATGGCGATCAGGCGCCTCAATCGGGTTGTCACCGGGTTTAAGTACCGGCCGGCCAAGTAACGAGGCCCGCAGAATATCAAACGATGCCCCGACGTGATTTTCACCAGACAGCAATTGCGCCAGTTCGGTGCGGTTTTCCGGCTGATCGGCCCATTCCGCTGAACGGACAAGCGCACGCACCAGCGCATCCACCGTATCGGGATTGGATTGCACCCAGTCTTCGCGCACGCCAAGAACCTTTTCCGGGCTACGCGCCCATATGTCTTCCTTAAGGGCGACAATCACCCCGTCCCCATGGAACACCGCCCGCTGGTTCCAGGGTTCCCCCACGCAATAGCCATCGACCCAGCCATTGCGCAGACTGTCAAACATGCGCGGCGGTGCGATGACGCCGATATTAACGTCCTTGTCCGGGTCAATACCGCCTGCCGCCATCCAGTAACGCAGTTCGTAATTATGGCTCGAATACGGGAATACGGTCGCAAAGGACATGATCGGGCGACCATCCGCCCGGTCCTCGTCGATCACCTTTTTAAGCGCCCGCGCCGAAAGCCCGCGCGGCCCGAGCATCGCCGCCGGATCCGCTTCAAGCATCCGCTGATAAAGCCGGGTTGAAACCGTAATCGCGTTCCCGCCGCGCCCCAGCGCCATCGGCACCGCAATGCGCTGCGACGGCATCCCGCCAAGTCCAAGCCGCGCTGCCAGCGGAATACCCGCCAGCAAATGGGCCGCGTCATAAACCCCATAAGACAGCTTGTCGCGAATGGCGGCCCAGGACATTTCCCGGATCAGGGTCAGGTCGATATTTTCTTCCTCGGCAAAGCCCTTGGCACGCGCCACGACAGGCAGGGCACAATCCACAAGTGGCACAAAGCCAAGTCGAACCTGTTTAAGGGACATGCGTTAGAACTCCAACTGAAAGGCCGTGATCACGCTTTGCGCGATTTCAGAAATTTTGCGGTTCTGTTTCATGGCGTTTTTGCGCAGCAGGTTATAGGCCTCGTCCTCGCTCAGCCCCTTTTCCTGCATCAACAATCCTTTGGCCCGGTCGATCAGCTTGCGATCATTAAGCTTGGCCTTGGCCTCGTCCCGTTCTCGGCGCAATTGATCAAACGCGTTAAAACGCGAAATCGCCATTTCGACGATGGGCCGAATACGATCCTGGCGCAAGCCATCAACGACATAGGCACTGACCCCGGCCTCGACCGCCTCGCGGATCGTATTGCTGTCGCTTTGATCGACAAACATCGCAATCGGGCGTGCAATAACACGCGATACCTGAAACATCTGTTCAAGCGTATCACGGTCCGGGTTTTCAAGATCAATGATGATGATGTCGGGGGCCAACGCCTGAATGCGTTCGACCAGATTGTATGACGTGCCGATGCGGCTGACACGGGTATAGCCACTTTCGACAAGGCCGCGCTCGACAATGGCGGCACGGTCCGGGTTTTCGTCGATCACCAGAATGCTGAAGTCTTCAAGCTTCATTTAGAACCTTTTCCCTGACGATCAAGGCCTCTCTCCTGTCTGTTCTTTTTCGCCCCGGACCTTGATGGCCCGGTGGAAACCGGGATGCGGCACATGCCGCATCCCGGAAAGATCGTATGTTATTCCGCCGGAACCGCCTGCGCACCGGATGGCAGCGCATCGCGTTCCTGCATGGCTTTTTCGAAACGTTCCTTTTCCTCGGCCACGGTCTTTTCCGAGAAACGAACCGCAAGGGCTGCAAAGGAACAGACAATCACGGCAATACCAAGATACATCAGTCCCTGCTGATAGGTCAGTGCTTCGGATTTGAACAGGAAGCCCGCGGCAACCGCCCCGGCATTCCCGCCCGCACCAACAATACCGGCAACCGAACCAAGCGCCTTGCGGTTAACAAACGGAACAATCCCGAATGTCGCTCCTTCGGACATCTGCACGAAAAGCGAGAAGACCACCATCATCGACACCGCGATGACCAGCGCATCCATCATCGAAAACGCAACAAGCGCAACACCTTCAATGAACAGCGCCAGAAACAGGAATTTGACCCGCCCCGAAAGCCCGCCCTTGGCGGCAAACTTGTCGGAAAACACCCCCCCCAGCGTGCGGGCAAAGATGTTCATCAAACCAAACAGACCGGCAATCAGACCGGCGGTCTGAAGGCTAAGTTCAAACCGGTCAAAGAAATAGATCGCGGCGATGTTGTTGATCGTAAGCTCGACACCGAAACACGCCCCGTATACCAGAAACAGCGCCCAGACCCGGTAATCCTTGGCCGCGGCCAGCATGCCCTTGGTCGCACCGGCATGATCATCTTCCGGCGACAGAGCACCGCTTTTGCGCATGTCGGCATAGTTGCCATCCGGCGCATCTGTGGTGAAGAACCAGTAAAGCACGGCAACCACCAGCATGATCACACCCGGAAAGACCATTGCCAGACGCCAGCCCATGGTTTCCGAAACACCAAAGCCAAGCACCATGGCAAGGATCAGCGGCATGACCATCTGTGTCACACCACCGCCAAGGTTACCCCAGCCCGCCGTGGTGGCGTTTGCCGTCCCAACGACGTTCGGCGCAAACATGGTCGAGGTATGATACTGCGTGATCACAAACGATGCCCCGATCGAGCCGATGGCAAGACGCGCCAGCAGGAATGTTTCATAGCTGTCGGCAAGCCCGATCAGCATGACCGGCAGGGAACCGATAACCAGCAACGCCGTATAGGTCTTGCGCGGGCCGATTTTATCGCAAAGCGGCCCGATCAGAAGACGGACCAGAACCGTGATGGCGACAGACGCAATGATGGTATTGCCGATTTCACCCTTGGTCAGGCCAAGATCGTCACGCACAAGCGGCATCAGCGGTGCGATACCGAACCAGCCAAAGAAACACAGGAAGAAGGCAAGCCAGGTCAGGTGGAAAGTCCGCATCTGGACAGTCCTGAGACTGAAGAGATTGATGCGCGGAGCCTTGTTTTTGATTTCCATAACAATGAAGCCCTTCGTTTGGGTCACTCCGAACCGGTTTCCCGGTTGTCGCGACCGACGGTTATTTCCCCAAGGGCCGCACGCTTCATCAGATGGATTCCGCTGGCGGCCCGTCATTCGTTTCGACTGCGGCTGCGCCATCGTTGCGCGCCAAAATCGAACGTCTGATCGCCCGCCATTGGACGAAGAACTGTGAGTCACCCGTCATTGGGCCTGCTTCCGTCGAAGCGGCTCACACGAAACAAGTTGTGCAAACCGCGCGCCAATTTTTTCGCGTTGCGGAAATTTTCAAATAATCACCTGAAATCCAAAGCATTTTAACAACCGCAACCGCACAAACAGAAAAACTGCCCCATCAACGAGCCTTGTATTTGCACATTTTTTAATCTCATCACTTTGCGTGTGGTTATTTTTTGAACAATCACAGGTTTTGTACAATTTTCGAGCATCCTACAGGTCATCGAAACCTGATTTAAAATCAGTATCTTGCAAGTTTTTTGGCGCAATCTGCAGTTCTGGCACGCAACTTGTATAGTAAGGGACAAGAGCGCGGGCAAGGTCGCCTGCTGCCACGGCAGAAATGCCAAACCCCTATATAGAATCCAATGGCGGGTTCACCCGGATAACGACGTCCGTTGCGAGATTGCCTTTTTGACAGGCAGTGCGCACCGGGCGTTTTTTTTTGCCAATTCGCTTCCCGCGATCAGGAGCCAGAGACAAATGAACCACGTCCCTGCAGCACTTACCAAGAAACCCCGCCTTGTTGTCATCGGCAACGGCATGGCCGGCATGCGCACCGTCGAGGAAATCCTCGGTCGCGCCCCTGACAAATACGAAATCACCGTTTTCGGAGCCGAGCCACGCGTGAACTATAACCGCATCATGCTCTCCCCGCTTCTGTCGGGCGAAAAGGAATTCGACGATATCGTCATCAATACCGCCGAATGGTATCAGGAAAACCGCATCCATCTGTTTTCCGGCGATCCGGTGATTGAAATCGACCGCACCCGCAAGGTCGTCATTTCCAAAAGCGGCACCGAAACCACTTATGACCAGCTCCTACTCGCCACCGGGTCCGACCCGATCATGATCCCGATCCCCGGCCACAAGCTTTCGGGTGTTATCACCTTCCGCGATGTCGATGATGTCGATACCATGCTGAAAACCGCGGTCAATGGCGGCCCCGCCGTCGTGATCGGTGGTGGCCTTCTGGGTCTTGAGGCCGCTGTCGGTCTGCAGGCACGCGGCATGTCGGTCACGGTCCTGCATCTGGCGGGCCATGTGATGGAACGCCAGCTTGATCCGTCGGCGGGTTATCTCCTTGCACAGGAACTGGGCCGTCGGGGCATCAATGTCATTACCGAGGCCGACACCGCCGAAATCGTCGGCGCCGATTGCGTAACCGGCGTCCGGCTTAAAGACGGGCGCATGATCCCGGCTGATCTGGTGGTCATGGCTGTTGGCATCCGCCCCAACGGTCGCCTTGCCGCAGACGCGGGACTGACCGTCGAACGCGGCATTGTCGTTGACGATGTCATGACTACCAGTGATCCGGATATCTTTGCCGTTGGCGAATGCGTGCAGCATCGCGGGCAATGCTACGGCCTTGTTGCACCGCTGTTTGAAATGGCAAAATCCTGTGCCGATCATCTGGCCGAAATCGCAACCGATGGCTATGCCGGCTCGGTCACCTCGACCAAACTGAAAGTCACCGGGGTTGATGTTTTCTCCGCCGGTGATTTTTCCGGCGGCGGCGAAACCGAGGAAATCGTCTTCCGCGATGCCGGACGCGGCGTTTACAAACGCATCGTTCTGGAAGACGGCAGGATCAAGGGGGCCGTCCTTTATGGCGATACATCCGATGGCGGCTGGTATTTCCAGCTGATGAAAGATGCTCAGGACGTGACCGAACTTCGCGATACCCTCGCCTTTGGTCAGGCCTTCGCCGGGGGATCCGCCGGAAACCCTCTTGACGCCGTTGCCGCCCTGCCAGACGACGCAGAGATTTGTGGCTGCAACGGCATTTGCAAGGGAACCATCGTTTCGGCCATCACCGAAAAGGACCTGACAACGCTTGACGAAGTCAAAGGCCACACCAAGGCATCCGCATCCTGTGGTTCATGCAGCGGCCTTGTCGAAAACCTTCTGGCGGCAACCCTTGGCGGTGATTATCAGGCGGCTGCGGTCAAACCGATCTGCACCTGTACCGATCATGACCATGACAATGTCCGTCGCCTGATCAAGGCCAAGGAACTGAAATCCATGCCTGCCGTCATGCAGGAACTGGAATGGAAATCATCGGACGGCTGCCATGTCTGCCGTCCGGCGCTGAACTATTACCTGCTGGCCGCATGGCCGGGTGAATATGTCGATCATGGTGCGTCGCGCTTCATCAATGAACGCGTCCACGCCAACATTCAGAAAGACGGCACCTATTCGGTGGTACCGCGCATGTGGGGTGGCCTGACCAACCCGCGCGAATTGCGCGCCATTGCCGATGTCGCCGACAAATTCGATATCCCGACCGTCAAGGTCACCGGCGGGCAGCGCATTGACCTTCTGGGTGTCAAAAAGGAAGACCTGCCTGCCGTCTGGGCCGATCTGAATGCGGCCGGGATGGTTTCGGGTCATGCCTATGGCAAGTCCCTTCGCACGGTCAAAAGCTGTGTCGGGCAGGAATGGTGCCGCTTTGGCACCCAGATGTCGATGAGCATGGCGGTCGACCTTGAAAAAATGACCTGGGGCTCGTGGATGCCCCACAAATTCAAGATGGCCGTATCAGGTTGCCCGCGTAACTGTGCCGAAGCCACGATCAAGGATTTCGGCATTGTCGCAACCGATGGCGGCTGGGACCTGCATGTGGGTGGCAATGGCGGCATTCATGTCCGCGCGACCGAACTTCTGTGCAAGGTCACAACCGATCAGGAAGTAAAGGAATATTGCGGCGCCTTCATCCAGCTTTACCGCGAAGAAGCCCGCTATCTGGAACGCACCGCCCCCTGGATCGAACGTGTCGGCCTGAAACACGTTCAGGAACGCGTTGTCGATGACGCCGAAAATCGCGCCGCCCTGTTTGAACGTTTCATCGAAAGCCAGAAAACGGCGCAGGTCGATCCGTGGGCCGAACGCGCCAGCCAGGGCGTGGACGCGCACGAATTCAGATCCCTTTCCCTGATCGCAGCGGAGTAACGGCAATGACGGATATCGTAAACTGGGTAAATGTCGGACCGGTCGCCAATATCCCGCTTCAGGGGGCCCGCACCTTTCAGACCGAAACCGACCGCATCGCGATTTTCAGAACCCTTGATGATCAGGTCTACGCCCTTCTGGACCGCTGCCCGCACAAGGACGGGCCGCTGGCACAGGGGATCGTGCATGGCCATTTTGTCACCTGCCCGCTGCATAACATGGTCTTTTCGCTTGAAACCGGGGCGGCACAGGGCCCCGATGACGGCTGTGCGGCCAAGGTGGAGCTGCGCGTCATTGACGGCACGGTTCATATCGGCCTGACGGCGGAACAAATCGGTTTGCGCCATGCGGGGTGAGGTTAAAACCACCTGTCCTTATTGCGGCGTTGGCTGCGGGCTGATCGTCTCCCCCACCCGGGACGGCTGGGCGGTCGGGGGCGACCCCGATCACCCGGCCAACCGGGGCCGCCTGTGCTCAAAGGGTGCCGCCCTGATCGATACGATCACCGCCGAGATGAAGCGCGATTTCCGCCTGCTGAAACCCGAAATCGATGGCAAAACCGTCGACTGGCAGACCGCAACACAGGAAACCGCGGATCGCCTGCGCGCAACCATCCAGAAACATGGCCCGAAATCGGTGGCGTTCTATGTTTCCGGTCAGCTTCTGACCGAGGACTATTATATCGCCAACAAGCTGATCAAGGGTTTCATCGGGTCACCGCATATCGATACCAATTCCCGGCTATGCATGGCATCAACCGTGGTCGGGCACAAACGCGCCTTTGGCGCGGACGTCGTGCCGGGATGCTACGAAGACCTTGAAATTGCCGATCTGGTCGTCCTGACCGGATCGAACCTGGCATGGTGCCATCCGGTCCTGAACCAGCGTTTGCGCGCAGCCAGGGAAAAGCACGGCACCAAGATCGTCGTGATCGACCCGCGCAAAACCGCAAGCTGCGACATCGCCGATCTGCACCTGCCAATCAAACCGGGCAGCGACGTTGCCCTGTTTAACGGCCTGCTGGCATGGCTTGACCAGAACGGTCATTGCGACCTTAAATATGTCGCCCGTCACGTCAAGGGCTATGAAGCAGCCGTTGCCGAGGCACGCGCGGACTGCCCCGATATCGAGAGTACAGCAAAAAAATGCGGCCTCGATTATCCTTCCGAGATCAGCGCGTACGCCGATCATGACGGCTCGGGTCTGGGGAAACTGGAAACGTTCTTTAACTGGTTTGCCGCCTTTGACCGCACGGTCACCGTGTTTTCACAAGGTGTCAACCAGTCCAGCAGCGGCTCTGACAAGGTCAATGCGATCATCAATACCCATCTGGCAACCGGGCGGGTCGGCAAACCGGGATCAAGCCCGTTTTCCGTCACCGGCCAGCCAAACGCCATGGGCGGGCGCGAGGTTGGCGGCCTTGCCAACCAGCTTGCCGCCCACATGGACCCGAACGATGTTAACGACGTTGATCGGGTCCGCCGCTTCTGGAAATCCGATATTCTGGAACCGGGCGAGGGATACAAGGCGGTTGATATGTTCCGCGCCATCGAACGTGGTGAAATCAAGGCCGTCTGGATCATGGCAACAAACCCCGCTGTCAGCCTGCCCGATGCGGACCGCGTCCGTCTTGCCCTGTCGCGTTGCCCGCTTGTCATCGTGTCCGACACGGTGAACGATACTGACACGCTGCGCTATGCCCATATCAAGCTACCCGCCGCCGGTTGGGGCGAAAAATCCGGCACGGTCACCAATTCCGAACGCCGCATTTCCCGCCAACGCCCGTTCCGCAAATTGCAGGGTGACGCCAAACCCGACTGGTGGATCATGACGCAGGTCGCACGCGCCATGGGCTATGGCAAGGCCTTCAAATACCGCGATCCTGCCGATATTTTCGCCGAACACGCCGCCCTGTCGGAATTTGAAAATGACGGGATGCGCGCCTTTGACATCGGCAAATGGCACAAGGCAAAAAAATCGACCTACGAGGCGATGGAACCCTTCCAATGGCCCGCATCGCGCAAACATCAGCCCGCAGGCGGGGCCGAACGTCTTTACGGCAATGGCATTTTCACCACCTCAAACGGGCGGGCCCGTATGCTGGCGGTTGCGCATAAACTGCCCATGTCGCAACCGGGCAAGGAATTCCCGCTGATCGCCAATAGCGGCCGCTACCGCGATCAATGGCACACCATGACCCGTACGGGCACCGCCGCCCGCCTTTCGGCCCATCGGCCCGAACCGTTACTCGAAGTCAATATCCTTGATGCCAGGCGTTACAAGCTGACCGATGGCGGCATTGCCAGAATCAAAAGCAAACGCGGCACCGCCCTGATGCGCGTATCCGTATCAGACGCGCAGACGCCCGGCGAAGTCTTCATGCCGATGCACTGGAACGATGTTTATTCATCTGCGGGCGGTATCGGGCGTTTGCCAACCGCCCATGTTGATCCCTTTTCCGGGCAACCGGAAACCAAACATATCCCGGTTTCCATAGAACCGTTTGAACCGCTGTGGCAGGGATTGCTGTTTTCCAACACGCCGGTTGATCTTTCAAACCTGCCCTATTGGGTGGCGGCAACTGGTCCCGGCTGCATGATCTACGAAATCGCCGGCGACAGGCCCTGCCTGTTCAAATCCATGTTGCCAATGGCGGCCAACAACACCGGTGATGAAAACGCCATCGAACACATCATTGAATATAACGACGGCAAAAAAGGCGTTCATCGCTATGCCCGCCTGAATGGCGACCGCATCACCGGTGCGCTTTTTGTCGGCCCGGATCGCCCCGCCCTTGGCCGGGACTGGATATCGGCATTGCTGGGCAATGATGTCATCAGCGGGCCGGAACGCAATGCGCTTCTGGCTGGCCGCATGCCCGATGCCGGGGCGATCAATGACCGGCTGATCTGTTCGTGCTTCTCGGTCGGGCTGGCCGCCATCACGCGCGCCATCCATGACCAGAATGCGGTCAGCACCGCCGATATCGGCCGCCTGTTGCAAGCCGGAACCGGATGCGGCTCCTGCCTGCCCGAACTCAAGGAGATTCTTGATGACGCATTACCGCGCGCCGCAGAATAAGCAGCAGTATAAAACGGCCAAACCCGAAAACCTGTATGGCCTTGAAACGGAAAACCGGGAAACCTTCCCCTTCTTTCCGGCCTTCGTTCATGTCACCGGCAAAAAGGTCGTGGTGCTGGGCGGTGGCGAGGTCGCGGCGGGCAAACTCCGCCTGTTGCTGCGAAGCCAAGCCGACATTACCGTCATCGCCCCGGAACTGTGCACCGACATCGCAACGATGGTCGATACCGGCGCGATCCGCTGGGAACCCGCCCCGTTTGTCGATACCATGCTAAACGGTGCGGTGATGATCTTTGACGCCGCCGATGACATGCAATTGACCCGCCGGGTCAAGGTCGCAGCCAAACGGCGCAACATCCTTTTGAATGTCGTCGACAAGACCGAACATTGCGATTTCATCGTGCCGGCAATCCTTGACCGGGCACCGGTGATGATCACGATCTCGACCGGCGGCTGCGCCCCGGCACTGGCCCGCATCATCCGCCAACGGCTTGAAACCACCCTGCCCGCATCAATGTCACAATTGGCAAAACTTGCACGCAGCGCACGCCGTCGCGTTGCCGCCCACCTGCCCGACAATGTCGCACGGCAACGGTTCTGGACGCATTTCTTCCAGAACGGATTGCAGGACACCCATCTGAGCCAAAGCACCCCGCAGGACCTTGACGCCGCCCTGACCCGCTTCGTCCCCGAAGGCAGTTCCGCCACCGTCCCGGGTGGCCAGATCCTTCATGCCGATGTCGCAGCCGACAATGCCTTTGACCTTGCCCATGGCATTGCGCGCGCGATTGAAACATCGGACATCATTTTCCACATGCCCGGCATCGCGCCTGACATTCTGGGCCTCGCCCGCCGCGACGCCACCGTGATCGAACTCGAAAGCACCGGCGATGACGGAAACATCGATAACGACGCCCGCGAACGCCTGAAACACCAGGCCGCCTTTTTCGCCCGGCAAGGCAGCAATATCACCTGCCTGTATCGCAACTAACGCTTCAAAAACCGCGCCAGCCCATCCATTGCCCTGTGAATGCGGTCTTCCGATACCGCATAGCAGGCTCGGATATGACCGGCACCCTCTGGCCCAAATGCCTCGCCGGGGGCAAGGCCGATGCCCTCGGACAGCAAAAGCGTCTTGGCAAAGGTCAACGTATCCTCAACCCCATCAACCCGGAAAAACGCATAAAACGCGCCTTCTGCTTCAGGCAGGTGGATGCGGTTCATGTCGCGTAACCGTTCGGTGATTGCCGCGCGCGCACGGCTGTATCTGGCACGCGAAGTCGCAACGAAATCCTCTCCCTGCTCAAGCGCCACAATGCCCGCCTGCTGAACAAACCCCGCCGGGCAGGACACGTTGAATTCCATCATCTTTTCAAGCTCAGCCCCAACCCCCTTGGGTGCTGTGATCCAGCCCAGACGCCAGCCCGTCATCGCCCAGCTTTTGGAAAAACTGTTGATCACCATGATCCGCGTATCGTCACTGACATAGGGCACAAATGACGGTGCCACGTCCGATCCGTCATAGATCAGGCGCGCATAAACCTCATCCGCAATCAGCCAGATCCCCCGTTCGGTGGCAAATTCGACCAGCTTTTTCTGGTCCTCCGCGGGCATCACCCAGCCGGTCGGATTATTCGGCGAATTGATCAGAATGGCGCGCGTATCGGGCGCACAGGCGGCAATGAATTCATCGATATCAAGCTGCCAGCCATCAATCCCGGCGTGCAACGGAACCGTTGTCACCTGCGCGCCCAGAACCTTTGGCATCGCAATGATGTTGGGCCAGATCGGCGCCGTGGTCACCATCCTGTCACCCGCCTTAAGGATCGACTGCATCGCAATCATCAGGGCATTTAACCCCGATACCGTCACGGTGATGTTTTCACGGTCCAGTGACGTGCCATAAAGACGATCGGCATAAACCGCCAGCGCATCGCGAAGCGGCGTGATACCCCGATTGGGTTGATAGAACGTGTCACCGGCTTCAAGGGCCGCAATCGCCGCCTTGCGGATGAATTCCGGGGTCGGCTGATCGGGTTCGCCAAACCACAGCGGCACGATATTTCCCCGCCCCATTCCCAGATGGGCAACCTCGCGGATCAGCGACGCCCCGATATCGCGGACATCCTTGCGGATACCGTCTACCGCAAAGGAAGAAGTCGGGATAACGTTCGAAACGGACATATGGAGCGCCCCGATAAAATTGAATTGCCATACAGACAACAGCCAATCCCGTTTTCAACGCCCCGTCAATCGGACAATTTCAAACCGGTATCATCACGCGTGCATGATTTCCCAACAGACCGTGATAGGATTATGATGTGTCTGCAATGATTTAACCGGAAACCAGAATGTTTGATGCCCGTCTGCGCCCGCTGATCGACAAGCCGCTCAATGCCGTCGCCCGCCGCCTTTCAGGAAGCGGCATCACGCCCAACATGGTGACCGGCCTTGGTTTTGTCTTTGGTCTCCTGGCCGCCGCCGCACTTGCCTTCCGGCTTGATCACATCGCCCTTGGCCTGATTTTGCTCAGCCGCATCATGGATGGTCTTGACGGCGCCGTTGCCCGCCATACCCAGCCGCGATCCCGCCATGCCGGATCAAAGTCGCAGGAAAGCGACCTTGGCGGTTATTACGATATTGTCGCCGATTTCCTGTTTTATTCGGGTATCATTCTGGCCTTTGCCATCGGACGCCCCGAACACGCCCTGATGGCGGCATTCCTGATTTTCTGTTTTGTCGGCACCGGATCAAGTTTTCTGGCCTATGCGATCATCGCGGCCAAAACCGGCCGCAACCATGAAAAACAGGGCAAAAAAAGCTTCTATTACCTGACCGGCATTACAGAGGGCAGCGAAACCATCTTTGTCCTTGTGCTGATATGCGTTTTCCCGCAATGGTTTAATCATATCGCGGCTATTTTTGGCGCGTTATGCATCCTGACAACAATCGGCCGGGTGATGCAGGCCCGACGGGATTTCGGATAAGGTCAATGTCCCGCTTTCGCGAAGCTTGAAGTCGCGATCTGCGCGCGCCATATCGAAATCTCGGACGACGAAACAGAAAACACCTTTTTAACCGGTTCGGCACAACATGAAAAAGCAACAAGAACACGCTTCGAAACCGGCAAATGGCACCCGATTTTCCATCCGATTTTCCGTCCGTTTTTGCACCATCGCCGCCGCGGCCATGATGCTGTTTGGCTGCGATGACAGCGGCCCGATCAAAATCGGTTTCATCGCCGGTATTTCCGGTGACGGTGCTGATACCGGGATCGCAGCCCTTCACGCGATGGAACTTGCCGCCCAGCAGGTCAACGAAAAAGGCGGCATTCATGGGCGGTCACTTGAAATCATTGCCCGCGATGATCAGAAAAATCCGGAAACCGCACAGGCCGCAGTCCGCGAATTCAAGGAACTTGGCGTCACCGCGATCATCGGCCCGATCATCAGCTCGATCGGCATGGCGATGCTGCCGGTGATCAACGAACTTGATATCGTGGCCATATCGCCCACCGCCTCGGCTGCGGAATTCACCGGTCTTCGCGATAACTTTTTCCGGATGAATTCGACAACGCGTGAAAATGCCGATGCCTATGCCAGACGCAATATCGACAAGGGGCGCATGCGCATTTCCCTTGCCCTGGACGGTGAAAACGAAGCTTTCACCGAAAGCTGGTACCGTGAATTCCTGCTGACCTTTGACAAGCTTGGTGGGCGGGTTGTCTCGAAAGTCTGGTTCAACACCGCCGATACCACCAAACAGGATGTCGCACGGCAATTACGCGCCGATAGTCCCGATGCGATCATCTTCATTGCCAATGGTGTCGATAGCGCCGAACTGGCAAAGGAAATCCGCAAAATTGATCGTGACATCCCGCTTTCGACCGCCGAATGGGCCGGAACGGAACAATTGATCACCTTCGGCGGGGATGCCGTCGAAGGCATGGAACTGCTGCAAACCTATGATCGTTACGCCACCAACCCGCACTATCAGAAATTTGTCGCCGATTACCGGAATAAGTTCAATGAACAGCCCGGCTATACCAGTGTCCTGGCCTATGATGCGATGACCGTTTTGGTCGCAGCCCTTGAAACCCGGGCACCCGATCAACCGCTTTCGGATGCGCTTGTGACCCTGCCACCGCAACAGGGCCTGCATCAGGAATTGATGTTTGACCAATTCGGTGACGGCAAACGCGATGCCTATTTCGTAAAAATCAAAAACGGGCAGTTCATTCTGGAATAAAAAAACCCCGACGGATCGGGGCTTTTGCTGGTCTGGATTGACAGATCAATGATCTGATTCTTCGACAAAATTCTCGGAAAGGCCGGTATCATATTCCATGCCCTCGCGGGTCAGAACGATGCTGGCCGGATAGCCCTCGCGCGCCAGTCCCTTGCGGGCTAGGGCAACCCAGACCGCCGGATTGGCAAAGCCGCTGGCGTCGCGCGCGGCAACCACGAATTTCCCGACATGAACATGATCCCCATGCGCATGCGGAATACGCAAAAGGGTCGCATCACCCGTGGCTTCGTCAATCGATCCCGAATTCGGGTCCTTGGCGATAATCTGCGCCAGCACAAGCGTGCGCAGCTGCAGGTTATTGAGCTTCAGCGGATTTTTGCGTTGTACCGGCATGATGTCGTCCTGATGGTTTGAAACTGTTGGCCCAGATATCTGCGACTGCGCGCAAATATTCAAGCCCTGATTTGTTTATCACACGCCCCCTGCCAGCATTTTGCGCAATTTCCGGTCACGCTTTAAATGCCATTCGCGGCTCATCGCCTCGCCAAAGGTGCGGAACCGTTCGACATAAACAAGCTCCCACTGCCGACCACGTGTCGTCTTGGCTCCCTTGCCGCTGTTATGCGTCGCAAGCCGGGCCTCGACATCGGTTGACCAGCCAACATAGGTGCGCGGGCGGGGCACCTCCCGCTCGCGCAACACATAGACAAAGGTGAATGACGCCATGCTAGCACCACCCTTTGCGCCGGGCATTTGGTGATATCCTGGATTTCGTTGCAGACCGCCCTGTAGCGAAAGACGACATATCAGCCCATGGTCGAGTTGAAGGCACCACCATCTAGCAGAATGTTTTGACCAACCATAAACTTTGCATGCTCGCTGCACATGAAGGCACAGGTCGCCCCGAAATCAATCGGATCACCAAAACGCCCGGTCGGCAGCCCCGCCTGCGTTTTGGCGCGCGCCTCTTCAAGGCTGATATTCTCGTTCTTCGCCCGATTGGTCATCAATGCATTGATGCGATCCGTATCATGTTGGCCCGGCAACAGGTTGTTCATGATCACGCCATCCTTGGCCACCTGGCGCGCGGTTCCGGCCACAAAGCCGGTCAACCCGGCGCGTGCGGCATTCGAAAGGCCCAGATGAGGGATCGGCGATTTGACCGAACCCGATGTGATATTAACAATCCGGCCCCATTTGCGCGAAATCATGCCCGGCAAAACCGCCGTTGCCAACAGGATCGGGGTCAGCATGTTGGACTGAACCGCCGCTTCCCATTCGGCCTGTCCCCAGTCCGACCAGACACCGGGCGGCGGGCCACCGGCATTATTGACCAGAATATCGGGCATGCCTTCGGCCGCCAGAACCTTGTTGCGGCCCTCTTCGGTGGTGATGTCACACGCAACCGTGGTGACTTTCACCCCATATGTATCGCGGATATATTCCGCCGTTTCCTTTAACGGCCCTTCTGAGCGCGCATTCAGCGTCAGATCAACACCGGCTTCCGCCAGCTTGATCGCACAACCACGCCCAAGTCCCTTTGATGACGCACAGACAATCGCCTTGCGGCCCTTAATTCCCAGATCCAATGGATCCTCCCATTCTGGAATTCTTGCAATGGCAGGAATTTAGCCCGGCAATGACGCCCCGGTCAAACAGCCTTCCACAATCCGAAAGGCATTAGTCGCCAAACACCGCATCATGCGCCGCGACATAGGCTTTGGCGGCTTTTGAAACATCATCCGCCGTCATACCCGGCTTATAGATACCTGATCCAAGACCAAATCCATCACACCCCGCCTTGGCATAGACGGCAAAATCATCCGGGCCAACACCGCCGACGGCATAAACCGGCATATCGGCTGGCAGGACCGCACGAACCGCCTTGATCCCGTCTGATCCGATCACACTAGCCGGAAAGATTTTAAGCCCATCCGCCCCGGCCTTGATCGCGGCAAAGCATTCGGTGGGTGTAAGCACACCGGGCCACGATCCAAGGCCCAATTCCTTGGTTCTGGCGATCACCTCTATATCGCAATTGGGCGATACGATGAATTCGCCCTTGGCTGCCTTGACCCGTTCGGCGTCTTCGGGTGTTAAAACCGTCCCCGCCCCGATCAATGCCGCCGTACCGACTTCATCCTTCATCGCCGCAATGCTTTTAAGCGGCTCAGGGGAATTCAGCGGCACCTCGATCATCGTGATTCCGGCATCGACAAGCGCACGCGCCATCCCGGCCGCTTCATCGGGTTTCACCCCGCGCAGGATGGCAATCAGCTTGCGATGGGAAACCGGTTCCACCGCGTCCGTAATCTGTGAATTTACCGAAGTCGGATATGCCATGTTACACCTGCGAAACCTTGAAAAACAAAATACTGTTATGCATTGCGGATGGCCTGATGCGCCGCCGCAAGACCGGCAATCGTGATCGCCTGCCCATCAACGGCATGCGCATCAAACCCATGCACCGCCAACGCCTTGCGATACAAACCGGCAAGCTTGCCATCCCCGATCAGGGCAATCTGCGCATTTCCGTCCAGCGCGCCAACGACATCGGCAATTTCCGAACCGATCACAGCCCCGGAAAGAACCGCAGCACCCGCAACATTTGCGGCATTCGCATTGCCAACCAGCCCGCCTGCACGCACCGTAAACAGCTTGTGCAGGAAACCGGTCGGTGCATCGGATGCATCGCGTATCGCGGCCTCGAAAGTGGCATCATCCCATCGATCATCCATTGAATGGCGCAGGATCGATTGCCCGGAAAGCAGGGCAAAAACCTCGCCACTCATATAGGTTTTAAATCCAAGGATCGCTCCGCCCGAAACCCGCGCCCATTTCGAATGGGTGCCCGGCAAACAGACCCAACCATCAAATCCCGGCTGCGAGGCCATAAACCCGACAAGCTGGGTTTCCTCGCCCCGCATCACATCGGGATCATCGACCTGCTTAAGCCCCGGCAAAATCGCAACATCAATCCTTTGATCGGAAAGGACCGGTCGTACCGCGCCGGATGCCAATTCATCCGGGCGCACCGGCACAGAACAATACGGCGCTTCAAGCCACCCCTGCTTTGCCCCGGCCATGCCACAAATCACAACCCGCATCCGATCAGATGCCCCGGATGGCAACCACCGACCAATCAGATCGATCAGAACGCCCTCAAACCCAAGTGCCGCATCCGCCGCAATCGCATTCATGCCAAGCCGGCTTGAAACCTGATCAAGAATATTGGCACGATCATCCATCGCCCATGCCCGAACGTTGGATGTTCCCCAATCCACGGCAATCCATGCGGCGGAAGATTTAAGTTCCGATTGTGACACGGCCACCCTGCCCTCAAACGTTATGATTTGTTTGAATTCCTCATACTATTTGCAACAGGGCCGGTCAATCTGCGTCTGCACAGATGATCGGCTGAATGGCGGGATCATTGCACCCGATCATTGCACCCAATCACTGCGCCAGATCACTGAGCAAGAAGCTCCTGATGCGACCGCCAGTTTTGCGCTTCGATAAACACCTTCGCGACACCGGGAATGGTGGATCGGATATCGGCTTCGACCTGGGAAACGGTCGCCTCTATCTGGTTCGAACTGATATTGTCCTGAAAATCGACACTGATGCACACCATAAGGCTTTGCGGACCTTGATGCAGTGTAATGATTTCATTGGCGCGCTTGATCCCGGGAATGGCATTCACCATTGCAGTGATCTTTGACCGGGTTTCGGCCGTGGCACTTTCACCGATCAGCAATCCCTTGCATTCCACCGCAAGGAAGAACGCCGTAACCGCCAGAATGACGCCAATCGCAACCGATGCAATCCCGTCCAAAAGCGGCATATCAAGAACATACGCCGCCGATATCCCGAAAAAGGCAACGATCAGGCCAAGCATGGCCGCACTGTCTTCAAACAGGATGACGATCACGGTCGGATCTTTGGTATCGTGAATGGCCTTCAAAACTGGCGTATCGGGATGTTGCGTGACAAAGGCCCGGTAGGCTGTCCGGAACGCCAACCCTTCCAGCAGCATGGCAACCACAAGGATCGACAGCACGACATGATAGGTCATGACATCGAACCCGCCGATGCTGGCAACCATATGAATATCAAGCGCATGGGGATGAATGATCTTATCCACCCCTTCCCAGATCGAAACCCCCGCCCCAAGGCCAAAAATCATCACCGCCACCAGAAACGACCAGAAATAGGTTTCCTTGCCATAACCAAGCGGATGCTGCTTGTCGGGCTGCTTGTTCGACAGCCGGATACCAAGCAGAAGCAATCCCTGATTTCCGGTATCAACCAGCGAATGGATCCCTTCTGACATCATCGCGGCAGACCCGGTAACCGCCGCCCCGCCAAACTTGGCAACGGCGATCAAAAGATTGGCGGCAGCAGCCATATAAATGGCGCCTTTGGAAGAATGAGACATGATATGGTGGCTTCCGGGTTTTGTGGTTGTCAGGGTCAGGACCAGGGACTGGAAAGATTGTTGATCGGCCGATCTTCTTTGATCAGAAAATCCAGATTGCGCAACAGTCTAACCTGTTTTCACGAAATGTCATTGCTGGCAGAAAAATCAGGCCCAGACAGATGTGGGCGATTTTAAAACGTCGGTACGATTTTGATGTTCCCGCCCTCTAACGGAACACCCGTCACAAAACCCCGCCCAGGACGCCATATTCCATAAGGAATCATTCCTGTCCCTGATACGACCGGCGAAACCAAAACGCCCTGTTTTCAACGGATAACAACCGATCATGGCGATCTGACACCCAATGTTACACTCTTGCGTCGCAATTTTACTGTGTGATTGCCTCAAGGTTCCTGCCACCTGCCGTCCAATTCGCAATAGATTTTCAAATCTTTTTAATCGCCTGTTGTTCATCAAGGGCGAATGAAGAGCAGGTTACCTGCCGCATGAAAAGAGGGAGACTTTGGGTGCAATTGACAGCACGCGCCGCATACAAGACAGGCATCCCGTTTGCGGGCGCTTGTTTTTCAAGTATCTGCCCCCCTGTTGTGACCAACCGGGAAAGGGCCGAACTGCGCCACCGGGAAGCATTTCCATGTGCTTTTGCCTTGCCTGTTCGTTGCCGTGACAAACACCTGAAACCGGCCAATGATGTCGTCCGGAGACGGAAAATCACTGCTTCCTGTTTCATTGCACCCAAGACAGGTCCATCATTCACTCATTCCGCAAGGACCGACAAAGTCCTTCTCCCGTGACACCCTCATAAGTTGAGGTACCGATCATGCGTTTTTCTTCTGACATACAAGAACTCGTGTCGCGCCGCGAGAAAGGCAAAAGCCTTGAAGCGCCATTTTACAATGCCCCGGAAATCCTTGATCTGGATATAGAGGTCATTTTCAACCGGCACTGGATTTTCGTCGCGGTAGAGCCGGAACTGCCCGAACCGGGTGACTGCATCACGGTCGAGGTAGGCCGCGCATCGATCCTGCTTTTGCGCGGCGACGATATGGAAATCCGCGCGTTTCACAATGTATGTCGCCACCGTGGGGCAAAGCTGATCGACGAACGCGCCACGACAATCGGCAATATCGTGTGCCGCTATCACGGCTGGACCTATAACGAAGACGGCGATCTGATCCTGGCCGAACATATGGGGGCTGGCTTTGATAAAAGCTGTCACGGGCTTAAAGCCGTCCATATCCGTTCCATCGCCGGACTGATTTTCATCTGCCTTGCCGATGAAGCCCCCAAAGACATCGACGATATGGCCCGCGTGATGACGCCCTATATCGCACCGCACGACATCGCCAATTGCAAGGTTGCCTTCACCTCTGACCTGATCGAGGAAGGCAACTGGAAGCTGACGATGGAAAACAACCGCGAATGCTATCACTGCGAAGCCAACCATCCGCAACTGACCGTGCCGCTATCCGAATTCGGCTTTGGCTTTTCCCCCGATGAAATGGACGAACGCCGGTCCGAAGACGTCAAAAAATATACCAGCGCGATTGAAAACGAGCATAAACGCTGGGAATCCTGTGGCCTGCCATCGGCAGAGGAAGATCATCTTTCGGATATCACCGGCTTTCGCACCATGCGCCTGCCGCTGATGTGGGAAGGTGAATCTCACACCCTTGACACTAAGGTCGCCTCGAAAAAGCTGCTGGGCAAATTCACCGATCCGAAGCTGGGCGGGCTCAGCTTCTGGACGCATCCGAATTCCTGGCACCATTTCATGAGCGACCATATCGTCACCTTCTCGGTCCTGCCGCTATCAGCCGACCGCACGCTGGTGCGCACCACATGGCTTGTCCATAAGGACGCCATCGAAGGCGAAGATTACAATCTCGATAACCTGACCCAGGTCTGGAAAATGACCAACCAGCAGGACGCCGATCTTGTCCGTATTGCCCAGCTTGGCAGTGAACAGCCATCCTACGAACCCGGCCCCTATTCACGCTTTACCGAACCGCATGTCGAAGCATTCTGTGACTGGTATATCGCCCGGATGAATCAACATCTGGCCAAAGACAAATCCGGGGCGGCCACCAAATGATGACCCAGACCAATCCACCGGCACCCGGGCAAGCCGCCCCGTCCGGGGACGATGAAAACTTTACCGAGGCCACCCGCATCCCGCTTTGGGACCCGGAAAATGATGACGTTCTGGTCTGTCGGCAGGTGCGGCAGGAAACCCACGACGTAAAAACATTCGTCTTTTCAGCCCGCGAACCGCGCGCATTCCGCTTCTATCCGGGCCAATACATGACGTTTGAACTGCCCGTCGAAGGCATGGTCACGCGCAGTTACACGATTTCGGGATCTGCCGCCCGCCCCTACCGGATCGAGATCACGGTCAAACGCGTACCGGGCGGCCCCGGTTCGAACTGGCTGCATGACTATATGATGCCCGGCAAGGAAGTGAATGTTTCCGGCCCGTTCGGTGAATTCACCACCGATGCAACTGGCGAGGAAAAGCTCCTGTTCATTTCGGCAGGCAGCGGCATCACCCCGATGATGTCGATGACCCGCACGGCCTGCGATCTGTCCGAACCGTCCGATCTGTATTTCGTGCACGCGGCGCGCACCCCGGCCGACATCATTTTCCACAAGGAACTGTCGCTTCTTGCCACCCAGAACCCGGGCCTCAGAATTGCCTTCACCTGCAGCACCGCCGCCGCCCACCACAGCTGGACCGGCTATACCGGCCGCTTCAACATTCAGATGCTGTCGTTGATGCTGCCCGATTTCAAGGACCGCAAGGTGTTCTGCTGCGGCCCTGCCCCCTTCATGGAAGGTGTTCGCAACATGTTGCGCGATGCCGGTTTCGACATGGAGAAATATTACGAGGAAAGCTTCGACTTCGGCGCGGAAACAGCCGGAACATTTGAAGAGCCTGTCGCGGCCCCGGAAATCAGCGGCCAGACCTTCCGGGTGAGCTTCACCAAAACCGGCCACGTTGTCGAATGTGGTCCGGGCATGACCGTTCTTTCGGCGGCACGCGAGGCGGGGATATTGCCGATGTCCTCCTGCCAGCGCGGCATCTGCGGTACATGCAAGTCAAAACTGATTTCCGGTGAAGTCGATATGCAGCACGGTGGCGGTATCCGCCAGCGCGAAATAGATCAGGGCAAAGTCCTGATTTGTTGTTCGACACCTTTGTCGGACATCGAGGTCGAACTCTAGAACTCCAGACCTCTGCCTTACGCCCCGCACGTTACCAACAGCATAAATGAGCTCGCCTATTGGCGTGCGCGGCATCCTTTTATCCAAATCACAAGAAGGGTCCAATCAAAGGATCTCTCCTGACGGAATTTTTTCGCAGGTTCATAACAGGAGAAGCTTCATGAGTGACGTCAAAACACCGGCGGAAGAAACGCCGCCAGAAGGCCAGATTGATACAGACTACAATATCGGTCAGGACAATATCGAAGGGCATCTCGGCCCCATCGGGTTCGATATCCATAACCCCGTCTTTGCCGTCTCCGCCCTGACCGTCATCGCGTTCGTTGCCTACACACTGTTGATGCCAGAACAGGCAAATTCGGTTTTCAGCCTGTTGTTTTCAGAAGTCACCAAAGGCTTCGACTGGTTCTTCATCGGTGCCGCCGACATTTTCGTAATTCTCTGCCTTGTCGTCGTCGTCAGCCCCTATGGCAAGGTTCGGCTTGGCGGCAAGGACGCAACACCCGATTTCAGCTACCTAAGCTGGTTCTCCATGCTGTTTGCGGCCGGCATGGGAATCGGGCTTATGTTCTATGGTGTCTCGGAACCGCTAAGCCACTTCTCGTCTTCTCTGGGCGGGACTGCCGTGGGTGCCGATGGCATTCGCACCGACTGGGCCCCGCTGGGTGCCGCCGCCACACAGGACGAAGCCGTTCGTCTGGGCATGGCGGCATCGATTTTCCATTGGGCCCTTCACCCTTGGGCGATCTATGCCATCGTCGCACTCAGCCTTGCGCTCTTTAGCTATAACAAGGGTCTGCCGCTAACCATCCGTTCCGCCTTCTATCCGATCTTCGGTGAACGCGTCTGGGGATGGCCGGGGCATATCATTGATATTCTGGCTGTTTTCGCGACCCTTTTTGGTCTTGCCACCTCGCTTGGTCTTGGTGCGGTTCAGGCAAATTCCGGCTTTAACAAGCTGTTCGGAATGCCCATCGACACCACCTGGCAGGTGATCCTGATTGTCGGCATCACTTCCATCGCCCTGTTCTCGGTCGTTCGCGGTCTGGAATCCGGGGTGAAGCTGTTATCCGAAATCAATATGGGGATTGCCTTCCTGCTGTTCCTGTTCGTGCTTGTCGCGGGTCCGACCCTGCTTCTGGCAACCGATGTTTTTGACTTCCTGGGGGCATATCTTCAATATCTTCCGGCCCTGTCAAACCCGGTTGGCCGCGAAGATGTCAACTTCATGCAGGGATGGACATCGTTCTACTGGGCATGGTGGATTTCCTGGTCCCCGTTTGTCGGTATGTTCATCGCCCGTGTCAGCCGTGGCCGTACCGTGCGGGAATTCATCATCAGTGTCCTGCTGATCCCGTCGCTGGTCTGTGTGCTCTGGATGTCGATCTTTGGCGGTTCTGCCATCAGCCAGGTCGTTCGTGACGGCTACACCGCCGTGCAGGAAGCCGACCTTCCCGTGCAGCTCTTCACCATGCTTGATGCACTCCCTCTGGCGTCAATCACGTCCTTTATCGGGATCGTGCTTGTCATCGTTTTCTTTGTCACGTCCTCGGATTCCGGGTCGCTGGTCATTGATACGATTGCAGCCGGTGGCAAGGTCGACGCACCAATGCCGCAACGCGTCTTCTGGTGCGTGTTCGAAGGTCTGGTCGCGATTGTCCTGCTGCTCTCGGCAGGCGGTCTGAAATCATTGCAATCCATGGTGATTTCAACAGGATTGCCGTTTACGATTGTTCTGCTTGTGATGTGCGTTGCCATCTGGCGCGGACTTGCCAGCGAACCGCGCTGATCACGGTCTTTGATCACTGAAAAATGCCGCCCGGAAGGCTGATCTTCCGGGCGGCGTTTTCGTGTTCTGTCTGGTTTTTAACGTACCAGTTATGCGTCAACCAAAGCCGGTTCTGCATCGGCCACCGGGCGCCGCAATTCCTGTGGCGTGCAACCATACCGGCGGCGGAACATCCGGCTTAGATGTGATGAGTCGCAAAATCCGCAATCCACCGCCACCTGCGCCACCGACTTCTGGCTTTTCGCCATCAGGTAATGGGCCATATCAAGCCGGATATTGAGGAACGCCACCTGCGGCGATGTATCAAGCGAAAGCCTGAAATGGCGTTCAATCTGGCGTTTGCTGTTGCCCATCCGGCGCGCGATTTCCTGCACCGAAATCGGTGTGTCGATATTCTGCTGCATGATCAGCAAAGCCCGCTGCACAATCGGGTCCTGCGTTTTCAGATCAAGCGGAATACCCGGCTGCGGTTTTTCCGCCTGCAACGCATCATCAATGATCATGATATGCAGGCTTTTGCTGGCCTGTGCCCGCCCGACATGCTTGTCCACCAGATAGGCTGCAAGGTGAGCCGAACTGACCCCGCCCGAACAGGTCAGCCGATCCCGGTCAACGACAAAAATCTGATCGGCAACCGGATCAAGTCCCTCGAACTGTTCGATGAAATCGGAATGATGGAACCAGCTAACGCAACACCGATACCCGTCAAGCAACCCCGCCCGGTGCAACAGGAACGCCCCCGTGCATATCCCGACAAGCGGCACACCGGCCTCCGCCGCCTCGTGCAAAAACTTGTGATAGGCCGATCCAAGATTGGGCGTTTCTTCCATAAGCCCGCCAACCACGACGATATAATTGAATCGCCTTGGGTCGCCCAGCCGTTCCTTGGGCTGAACGATAATACCGCTGCTTGACGGCACCGGGTCCATGGTGTCGGACACCACCGTCCAGTTACACAGGATCGGTCGGCTGCGATCCCCTTCATCAGCCGCCAGTCTGAGCACATCGACAAAATTGGCAAAGGCACACAGCGTAAACCGCTTCGCCAGAATGAACCCGACCGAAAGCCGCGGCTTTTCGTGGTTCGACTTGCCCGCACCAGACGCATTCGCAGGACGCCCCGCTTTGACGCTTTGAGATCCGGAATACATGGCCCTAGACCCTCCGATGCAGACAAGGTTGCTGTATCTGTCGTAGCGATAATCCCGCTTTGACGCAAACATTCTATTTTCCGGCGCAAAAATTCGCCAAGCTATTTTTCAACAATACCAATAATGCGATTTCGCGGCGAAAGGATGAAATCCCCAAACCGCGATTTTATCAGGAAGGACGAAGATGAAGGTTCTCGTACCTGTAAAGCGGGTTGTTGATTACAACGTCAAAATCCGCGTCAAGGCAGACGGCACTGGTGTCGATCTTGCCAATGTCAAAATGTCGATGAACCCGTTTGACGAAATTGCCATCGAAGAAGCCGTGCGCCTGAAAGAATCCGGCAAGGCGAACGAAGTCGTCGCCGTTTCCATCGGCCCGGCACAGGCGCAGGAAACCCTGCGCACGGCCCTTGCCATGGGGGCGGATCGCGCCATCCTGATCACGGTCGATGGCCCCATCGAACCGCTATCTGTCGCCAAACTGCTCAAAGGCGTGGTTGCGGTCGAAAATCCAAACCTCGTCATCCTTGGCAAACAGGCGATTGACGATGACGCCAATCAGACCGGGCAAATGCTTTCCGCCCTGCTCGGCTGGTCGCAGGCAACCTTTGCCTCCGAACTTGACCTTGGCGATACCACCGCCAAGGTCACCCGCGAGGTTGATGGTGGCCTGCAGGCCATCGAAGTCACCCTGCCCGCCATCGTCACCGCCGATCTTCGCCTGAACGAGCCGCGCTATGCGTCGCTTCCCAACATCATGAAGGCCAAGAAAAAGCCGCTGGAAACCAGAACGCCCGATGATTTCGGCGTCACGGTTGCCCCGCGCCTTCGCGTGATCCGGGTCGAAGAACCCGCCGGTCGCACCGCCGGGATCAAGGTCGCCGGTGTAACCGATCTGATCGAAAAGCTCAAAGCCGAAGCTGGCGTCATCTGAACCGGGCGGAGATAAAAATGGCCATTCTTCTTTTTGCAGAACACGATAATCAATCCCTGTCCGATCAGACCGCCAAGGCATTAAGTGCTGCATCCCTGATTGGTGGCGATATCGACATTCTGGTCGCCGGAAAAAATGCTTCTTCCGTCGCCGATGCAGCGGCAAAACTTTCAGGTATTCGTGGCGTGCTGCTTGCAGAAAGCGACGCCCTTGAACACCGCCTTGCCGAACCGACCGCCGCCCTGATCGTCAATCTTTCAGGCGATTACGACACCATCCTCGCGCCAGCCACCACCACGGGCAAAAACGTATTGCCCCGCGTTGCCGCCCTTCTCGATGTCATGCAGGTTTCCGACGTGATCGAGGTTGTTTCCCCCGATACCTTCAAACGTCCGATCTATGCCGGCAACGCGATTGAAACCGTGCAGACGACTGATGCGACAAAGGTCCTCACGATCCGCACCACAAGCTTCGCCGCCGCCAATGGCGACAACGCCCCCGCCCCGATCAAAACCATCGATGCCGGATCGGACGCAACCGGTCTTTCAACCTTCCTTGAAAATATCCTGTCGAAAAATGATCGCCCGGAACTCGGTTCGGCCAAGATCATCGTATCGGGTGGCCGCGCCCTTGGTTCCGCCGAAAAGTTCCAGCAGGTCATGACACCGGTTGCCGACAAACTCGGCGCTGCCATCGGCGCATCCCGTGCCGCCGTGGATGCCGGTTATGCGTCAAATGATTTGCAGGTCGGCCAGACCGGCAAGGTCGTCGCCCCCGATCTTTACATCGCATGTGGCATTTCGGGTGCCATTCAGCACCTTGCGGGCATGAAGGATTCCAAAATCATCGTTGCGATCAATACCGACGAAGATGCACCGATCTTCCAGGTCGCGGATTATGGCATTGTGGGTGATCTGTTCGACATTCTTCCCGAACTGGAGCGTCAGCTCTGACACGAACGTCACACCCCTTTGAAACGGAGCACTCCAGTGAGCGAACATTCCTATACCCTGCGTATCGCCTGTGACGACCAGCCGGGCATTGTCGCAACCGTCGCCTCTGCCCTGGCATCGCGCGGGGCCAATATCATTGAATCCAACCAGTTCTGGGACCGTCAGACCAACCAGTTCTTTTTGCGCATCGCCACCAGCACACCGGAAAATGTCAGCAAGGCCGAAATCGAACTGATGCTGAACCCGGCGGTTGACCGCTTCAATATGAAGCTCAAGATCGATGATCTGTCCCGCCGTCCCAAGATCATCATCATGGTGTCCAAATTCGATCACGCGATGCTGCATCTGCTTTATCAGATCAAGGTCGGCTGGCTTGATGCCGAGGTCGCCGCCATCGTCTCGAACCACGAAGACGCGCGCAAAATCGCCGATCAGGAAGGCATCCCCTTCCATTACTGGCCGGTGAACAAGGAAAACAAGATCGAACAGGAAGCCAAACTTGCCGATCTGATCAAGGAAACCAAATCCGAACTGGTCGTCCTTGCCCGCTATATGCAGGTCCTGACCAACGATCTTTCAAGCCAGTTTTATGGCATGATCATCAATATTCACCACTCGTTCCTGCCGTCCTTCAAAGGGGCAAAGCCCTATCATCAGGCCTATGAACGCGGCGTGAAACTGATCGGGGCGACCGCGCACTATGTCACGCCCGACCTCGACGAAGGCCCGATCATCGAACAGGAAACCGAACGCGTCAGCCACGCCATGTCGGCCGAGGATTTCGTCGCCACCGGGCGCGATATCGAAGCCCGCGTTCTGGCCCGTGGTGTCAAATATCACCTCGAAGGCCGCGTGATGCTCAATAAAAACCGCACCGTAGTCTTCACTCAATAATTCTTCACCCAGTAATACCGCCAAAATTCCGCCGCCGCCGACACCAGATAACCATCGCAATAAGAAGGAAAGAGAGAAATGGCCGCATTTCCGAACAGGGCAAAAGTCGTTATCGTCGGCGTCGGCGGTATTGTCGGTGCATCGGTATCGCATCATCTGATCGAAAATGGCTGGGACGATATTGTCGGCATCGACAAATCCGGCATTCCGACCGATATCGGCTCGACCGCGCATGCGTCCGATTTCTGCTTTGCGACAAGCCACGATCTGCTGTCCTGCTGGACAACAATGTATTCCATCGATTTCTACGAAAAGATGGGCCATTACGCCCGCATCGGCGGGATCGAAGTTGCGCGCGTTGGCGATGATGCCCGCATGGCCGAACTCAAACGCCGCGTTGATTCCGGCAAGGCATTCGGAACCAACGTCAAAATCATCAGCGCGTCCGAGGCCAAGGAAAAATTCCCCCTTCTCGAAGAAGACCAGATTCAGGGTGCCATGTGGGACCCGGATGCCGGCCTTGTCATTCCGCGTTCGCAAACCGTGGCTGGCAAGCTGATCGATCAGGGTGTCGAAAGCGGCAAGCTCAAAATTTTCGCCAACACCTCCGCCCTTGAACTGATCACCGAAAATGGCCGCATCACCGGTGTTAAAACCGAACGCGGCACGATCCATGCCGATTATGTCGTCGTCTGTGCCGGTCTTTGGGGCCGCCTGATTGCCGAAATGGCCGGCGAAGATCTGCCGGTGATGCCGGTTGACCACCCGCTGACCTTCTTCGGGCCCTATAACGAATTTGCCGGAACAGGTGTTGAAATCGGCATGCCGCTTCTGCGCGATCAGGGGAATTCCGCCTATATGCGCGATACCGGCGATCCCAAAAGTACCGAGGGCGGCCAGATCGAATGGGGTTATTACTACGAAGAAAACCCGCGTCTGGTCCATCCGCGCGAAATCCTTGAAAAGGATCAGGCACGCCTGTCCCCGTCCCAGCGCGATCTTGAACTCGAAGACGTCATCGAACCGCTTGAACGCGCCATGGAACTGACCCCGATCCTGACCGAACTTGGCTTTAACGAAAGCCATTCCTTCAATGGTCTTCTGCAAACCTCGGCCGATGGTGGCCCTTCGATGGGCGAAAGCCAGAAGCTGCGCGGCCTTTGGTATGCGGTCGGCATCTGGATCAAGGACGGGCCGGGCATGGGCAAACTGATTGCCGACTGGATGACCCATGGCCGCACCCATGTCGATCACCATGCAATTGATTTCGCCCGCTTCAATGAATTCCAGCTCGACGAGAAATACATTTACGACCGCTGCTGGGAAACCGCGAAAAAGATCTATAACCCGCCGGTCCACCCGCGCGAGCCATTTTCAAAAGCCCGCGGCATTCGCCGCTCCCCCTTCTATGAACGCGAAGTCGAACTTGGCGGCTATTTCATGGAACTGGGCGGCTGGGAACGTGCGCACGGTTATGCCGCCAACGAACATCTGCTGGAAAAATACGCCGACCGGGTTCCGGTACGTGAAAATGAATGGGATACCCGCCATTTCTGGCGCGTTTCCAACGCCGAACAGCTCGCCATGAGTGACGATTGCGGCATCATCAACCTGTCGCACTTCCACATGACCGATATCGAAGGCCCGGATCATGTCGAACTCATGGAATGGCTCTGTGCCGCCAAAGTCGGCGGGGATGCCAATATCGGCAAGGGTATCTATACCCACATGCTCGATGACGAGGGCATGGTCCGTGCCGACTTTACCGTCTTCCGCATGGCCGATCGCTGCCGTCTGGTCAATGGTGCCGATGCCGGTCCGCGTGACCTGATCTATATGCGCCGCATGGCACAGGACAAGGGCTGGGACGTCACCATCACCGACGTCACCGAAAAATTCACCACGATTGGTATCTGGGGCCCGAACGCACGCGAAAACCTTAAAAAGGTTGTTGCCGCCCCCGAAGAACTCGATATCGAAAACTTCCCGTTTGCCGCCATCCGCCAGATCAGCATTGCCGGTAAAACCGTCACCGCATTCCGCATTTCCTATGTCGGGGAACAGGGGTGGGAGCTTCATATGCGCTACGAAGACGGTCTTGCCGTCTGGGATGCGCTGCGCGGCATTGGGGTGATGGCCGTGGGTGTTGAAACCTACGCCAACTCGCGCCGTCTGGAAAAATCACTGCGCCTGCAAAACGCCGATCTGCACACGCAATATAACCTGATCGAAGCCGCCCTCGCCCGCCCAAAGGTCAAAGAGGCCGATTTCCGTGGCAAGGCAAAGCATGTCGAATATCGCGAACGCGATCATCAACCGGCCATGCTCTGCACCCTTGTCATGACAGACAACATTGATGCCAACGGGGTGGCGCGCTACCCGGTCGGCAATCTGCCGGTCATGGACCCGGACACCGGCAAAACCCTGATCGATGAACTGGGCCGTCGGTCCTATACGACCTCCATCGCATTCGGCCCCAGCATCGGCAAAAACATCGCCCTTGCCTATCTGCCGTGGGATTATTGCCAGGAAGGCCGCAAACTGACCGTCTCCTATTTTGACGAAATCTATCCCGTCGAAGTCGTCGGCATCGGCTACAAACCGCTTTACGACCCGGAAAACCTCAAACCGCGCAGCTAATCATCCGCGCAAGCGCGCAAAAAAGAACGGGAGCCACCGCTGGCTCCCGTTTTTCGTTTCAATCGGGTTAGTCCAAGCCTCCCGACTAGCTGGCCTTCGCCAGAACATCATGCGGATCAAGCACGAATTTCTTGGCCGCTCCCTGGTCAAAGCTTTCATAGCCCTTCGCCGCATCGTCAAGCGAGATCACCTGCGCATTGACGATATCGGCAATCTTCAGGCGGTCATGCAGGATCGCCTGCATCAGTTGCCGGTTATATTTGATCACCGGCGTCTGCCCGGTATGGAACGACTGCGCCTTGGCCCAGCCCAACCCGAACCGCAATGACAGACTGCCCTGCCTGGCCGCATCATCGACCGCACCGGGATCTTCGGTCACATAAAGCCCCGGAATGCCGATGGAACCGGCCGCACGTGTGATTTCCATCATCTGGTTCAGGACAATGGCCGGCTGTTCGCCGCCACTATGCCCGCGGGCTTCAAACCCGACCGCATCGATGGCGCTGTCGACTTCCGGGCTTCCGGTGATCTCGGCAATCATTTCGCCCAGACGGTCACTTTGCGACAGATCGACCGCCTCAAAGCCCATCTTCGATGCATGCGCCAGACGTTCCTTGTTGAAATCACCGACCATCACGACGGCGGCACCCAGGATACGCGCCGACGCGGCGGCTGCCATCCCGACCGGCCCGGCACCGGCAACATAAACGATGGACCCGACACCAACACCGGCCTGCACCGCACCGTGGAACCCGGTCGGCAGAATGTCGGACAGCATCGTCAGGTCGCGGATTTTATCCATCGCCTGTTCACGGTCGGGGAATTTCAAAAGGTTGAAATCAGCATAGGGCACCATGACATAACGCGCCTGCCCGCCGATCCAGCCACCCATATCGACATAACCATAGGCACCCCCGGCCCGCGCCGGGTTCACCGTCAGGCACACACCGGTATCCTGCGATTTGCAGCACCGGCACCGCCCGCAGGCAACATTGAACGGGACCGATACGATATCCCCGATCTCAAGCTGCTCGACGTCGCTGCCCTTCTCGATGATCTCGCCGGTGATTTCGTGCCCCAGAACCAGCCCCGGCTCCGCGGTCGTGCGGCCGCGCACCATATGCTGGTCCGATCCGCAAATGTTGGTGCTGATCACTTTCAGAATGACGGCATGGTCAAGCTTCCGGCCATTCGGCGATGCCATCACCGGATCGGCAATATTCCTGACCTCGACCTTGCCGGGCCCGACATACACCACACCTCTGTTGCTGCTCATCTGCTTCCTCCTCCGATTATATGACGCCGGAATTACTTCCCGGCCTTCCATTCCAATCAGCAGGCTCCTGCCCGGAAAACGGAGGACAAAAACCATCCTATGATTGCAATTTCAAAGGATAACAAAACTCGGAGGATATGGACTGAACGAATACGACGAATGGAGAGTACCATTGCGCATGGGGGATGTGTGGAGCCTATAAGGGCGACACGCTTATGCCAAGGGCGACAAGCTCGTCGCTGAGTTCTTGGCGGATTCGGTCAAATTGATGAATGCGGATCGGTTTGATCTGGCGTAAGGGTTTAGGCTTTTGAGATGGTTTGGATTGGAGCGTTTGGGCTCTGACGAAAGCCCCCCGGTCGGGGGGCTTTATATCACTCAAGAGATGGTTAGTTGCTACCGGCCTAAATTCCTAAAAGCGTCCGCTCTTCGATCGTCAGCCCGTAGAGGTCGGCAACCTTCTTATTGATCTTCTGAGTCAACCGAGTTATTGCCCTTTGGGCATTGGTTCTAATTTGGCCTGTCGTAGCCGTCTTGGAGGTCTCGTATGCCTCCACTAGAGCCTTAGCATCGGCTACAATTGCGTCATGGATTGCCTTCTCACCTGTATCCCTGAAGTTGACACAGTAAATCGGGATCGGATTGAGGTTTTCATGGAAATAGCGGTAGTAACCACCTTGAAACCGGGTACTAACCTTGCGCCAAAAAAAGTCTAGGATTGGGCTATTTAGCAAGGCCATAACATACCAAAGAGATACCTTGGTGGTTTCCTTCAAGGTGATACCCCACCCGCTCGTTAGCACATATTGCCCTTGGTCATCTATTGCCACTGCGGCAGAGTTCGCGGTGTCCGGCACGACGAGCTTAGGGGAGGTCATGACCTCGAGATTCTTTGGATAGATGTATCCGTACCAGTTTGGTTTACCTCGAAGACGCCCCCTTTCTCGGTCTTCAAGTGGCTCCTTGCATTTAGTGAGATAGTCAAATGTCTTCTTGTAGATTTTTCTCATGGTGGCTTCCTCGATGATGTACGCCTTCCCCTGAGCAACTGTGTAAGGAACGATAACGGCCTGACCTGGTGCACTCAAGCTGTAAGCTTTCGCTGCTTTGCCATCAAGAAAACGCTTTGCAAGCGGTAGATTTACAGTAACCCGCTTATCTAACTCCACAGAATGCCCTTCCACGGTGGCTTCAGTAGGATGTTCAGTAACATCATGAAGCACGTAGACCTGATTGCGGCTCGTTCGGATGCCTTGCCCAATGTTTTGGATGATACTGCTCAGTGGCTTAGTCCCCCTGAGCCCCTTCAGCCGCTCATACAAGGCACGCTCTTTGTCATCGTGAACAACCACCCACAGGTCAGAGGAAAGGGTATTTGCCGGGAACTGCTTGCGACCGGCCCCCGGTTCGAGACGCCATGTGTGCAACTCCTTCACCTCGGTATGATAGAATTTGGTATTCCGGTTTTTACTCATAAAAAGCAAGGTCGTGTAGGTAGTGGCATCTTTGAAAACCTGCTGATCGGTGAAGTCAACAAGTTCGAAGAGGTGTCTTCCTTGGGTGATCATCCCTCGGAGCGCCCGTCCGTATTTAGCTGTAAAGAACTTGTTGGGAAGGATGAATCCCATCCGACCTTTTTCATGCAGAAGGTCAAGCGCCTTCTCGACAAACAGAACGTATATGTCGTAGCTCCCCATGGAGCCGGTTTGGTACTGCTCTTTGAAGTACTCAACCTCTTCGGGGTTTCGCTTCTGCATTTCCTGAATGCGGATGTAAGGGGGATTCCCGATCACAGCGTCAAAACCGCTGATCCCCTTAAACTCACTGCTCCAGTCAAATGCATTGATTCGCACCTGCTTCTCTTCGGGGAAAAGTGCCATCTCTTTCCCATCGTAGAAGCTTCCTTCGATAAGACTGTTTCCACATTTGATGTTGTCCGCGAGGTCAGGCAGAGCCCGCTCATGAAACATCTTGAGCTGAGCATTGATGGCTTCTTCGCTTTCACCTTCAAGCACTTTCAATAACAAGGACAGCTTAGTGACCTCGACCGCCTGAGGATCAAGGTCCACACCATAGATGTTATTGAGAAGGATAGCTCGGCGTTCGGTCGTCGTCAGTCGCCATTCGCCAGCGCTGGTTTGATGCAACTTCGGTCGACTGCCTCTAGAATGCTTTTTGGCATCATCCTTAATGTATCATGCGGTGTGCCAATCAATCAGGTACTGATAGGCACTGATGAGGAATGACCCCGATCCACAGGCCGGGTCCAGAATGCGAAGAGCCGGTGCCTTACCGCCGCCCGCTATTACGTTGGGAGACTTGCCCTTCAGTAATGGATCTAGGATCGTCTTGACGATGCGCTCAACGATGTAGACTGGAGTATAATAGACGCCTCCCGCCTTTCTAACCTCTGGCTTTTCCTCAATGGTGGCTCGCTTAGCCTTGGTTTGAATGACTTTGCCGAGAAACCTCTCGTAAACTTGCCCAAGAATGTCCGGCGAAAGCACGGAGAATTCATATGGCGAGTCCGGGAAATACAGTCGTCCCAGAATCTCCTTCAGCGGCTTATCGTCGATTTTCAAGCCAAGTGTGAAGGTATCTAGGGTTTCGGGCGAGCCGTCACCCTTCTTGAAGTGGAACAGACCAGAGTTGTAGCGGTCATCTGCGTCTTTGAAGGCGTCGCAAAGCTTCTTGTAGACCTCCTTTTGCGAACCAATCTTGCCAAGCTTCTGATAAGGTTCAATACCTCGATCCTCACAGATTCGTAGGAAGATGATCCTGTCAATCGTTTTCTGAACCGCCTCGTTTAGCTCCGGCTGCGAAAGATGATTGTTTCGAAGGTAAATGTTTTTTGCAAGAGTTGCACGCCATCCCTCAATCTCGGCGAGGAAAGCTTCATCGACTTCAAGCGTACCTTTCTTCTTAGATAAATCGTCAGCCCACTTGTCGAAGCCACCTTTGAAGATAGCGTCCTTCGAGAAAACCGAGGCGATCTCGCCCCACCTATCTTCATATTCGTCATACCGCATATAGAGAATGCGGCCGACGCCTGCCTTGTCGGTCTTCTTTGGCTTGATCCGAGTGTCATAGACCGAAAACTCTTCGAAATCGGTCAAGATGCTCAGCGAGAGCTTGGCGCTCCAAGCATAGCGACGAAGCTGGTAAGCCGGATCAAGGTCGTCCTTAATGTTCACCCACGGCTTTTTCGCCTCAAGGAAGAACTTACGCACGCCACCTATGCGAAATGAGTAGTCAGGAGCCTTGCTTTTTCCGCCAATCTTCAGCGTATCTTCGTGTACAACCTCTTTGTATTGCTGCGCGAACCCCTGGTGGTTCCCCATGTCCCAACCTAGTTCCTCGAAGAAAGGGTCAATAAGCTCTTTCCGGGCTTGGGCTTCCTTGAAAGCTGGGTTCTTATACGCCTCTTTGTTGTCCTCAAAGAGTGCAACTAGCTCACGAATGCGCTTCGGAACCTGCATGACTCTCTCCCTCCCCCCTGACTCGCATTAAAGTTTCAATAGGATAGCGTCATTATCTTCTGCTGCAAAGTACGGACGCTGGAGATTGAAGCCCACCACAGTGGTGAGCGCGCAATCCGGACCGCCGCCAGCCGATGATCGATGCGACGGCAGAGCACCCACCCTAAACCGGAATTCTCACAACCACTGAAGTCCGGACAAACCTTGGGCTTCCGCAATCCTCGCCAACAGGCGACCTTCGGGCTCCCTGCTCGCTCCGATCACTTCTGGCCATGGATCACTTTTCGGCAACCGATGAAGCCCGGACAAACTTCGGGCGCACGGGCCCCACCGGTCCACCATTGACAGGTCACAGATCACCGCTGCCCGCTGCTGCCATTGCTGCCATTGCTGCCGTTCCCGGCAAATCT
>TARA_R100000049_G_C1957834_1_pt1 | contig 132135 bp, 129 predicted proteins | sample TARA_R100000049 | Tara Oceans TARA_R100000049 (sample SAMEA2619992) | marine metagenome | biome: marine biome (ENVO:00000447); feature: mesopelagic zone (ENVO:00000213) & marine oxygen minimum zone (ENVO:01000065); material: "saline water (ENVO:00002010), including plankton... | reverse complement strand
TATCTGCCGGTGGTTCTTGACAATTTGTCGAACGGTCACCGTGATGCTATTTCTGGTGATATCCCATTTGTTCATGCAGATATTCGTAATCGCACCGCTCTTGACGATACCTTTAAAAAATTCCAACCAACTGCCGTCATTCATATGGCTGCCCTGATTGAGGCAGGTCTTTCGATGCAGGAACCAGCCAGCTTTTACGAGGTGAATACGACCGGCTCATTTAATCTGCTTGAAGCGATGCGTCATCATGAGTGTCGGCAGATCGTTTTCTCATCAACTGCCGCCATATACGGTAACACCAATCTCGACATGCTTGACGAGACTTTACCGGCTCAGCCTGAAAATCCCTACGGCCGCTCAAAGGCGATGGTTGAAACAATGATCGCTGACTATTGCGCGTTATATGGTTTTCGTTCCATTGCTCTGCGTTATTTTAATGCCGCGGGTGCGGACCCTTCAAGGCGAACCGGTGAAAGACATGATCCGGAAACTCACCTCATTCCGCTTGCGCTATTGGCGGCGGCCGGGCGAAGAGACGGTTTAAAAATATTCGGCAATGACTATGACACGCCGGATGGAACCTGCATTCGCGACTACGTTCACGTTGATGACTTGGCAACGGCCCACGTCAAGGCACTTGAGCATATAACAGGCAAAACAAAACCATTTTTTGATTGCGTCAATATTGGGACGGGCAAAGGCTGTTCTGTACGTGAAATATTGATGCTTTGCAGAGAAGTTACGGGTATCGAGTTCCCGATATCTGACGCGGCACGCCGCCCGGGCGACCCCGTAAAACTGATTGCCAATCCGGCGAAAGCGAATTCACTATTAAACTGGAAGCCGAAATATACAGACCCACGTGAAACGATTGCTCATGCTTGGGCCTATTATTGTTCTAACCCTCGAAAGTCTGAATGAACACAAATTGGTAACCTGTTCATGTGATATACGATTTTAATATCTAGAACTTTTTTGTAATTGACGAGACGGAGCGGAAATCGGCTCCATGCATTATGGACCAGAGGGGATACTGGTTGAATGCGTTCTGTAATTGGGGGGAAATTACGTGCATAAGGTTTCTGTGATCGTTTCGACCTATAATTGGCCCGAAGCGCTTGAGATGGTCTTGCAGTCGTTAATCGACCAGAAAGACAGGAACTTCGAGGTGATCGTCGCAGATGACGGGTCCGGCCCGGAGACGGCAAATACCATTATCCGCATGCAGAAAAAATCACCCGTGCCGATCAAACATTTCTGGCAAGAAGATATGGGCTATCGCCTGTCACGTGTCCGCAATGGTGCAATCAAAATCGCAGAGGGCGATATTGTTGTTTTCACCGATGGTGACTGTTGTCTTCTTCCTGATTTTGTCTCAAACCACCGAAAAGTTGCCGAACCAGGCTGCTTCGTGACCGGCAAGCGCGTTTTTCTTAAACGTCGCTTCACTGAATTCGTTATGAAAAAGCGCTTTTCATTTCACAAATGGCCTCGCATCCTTTTGTTCATGCTGGGTCTGATGGGACAATGCAATCGCCCCTTCCAGTTTGCCCCTCTCCCGCAAAACAAGAAAAGCCTTTGGGCGCATCAGAAATGCTGGAAAAAGGCACAAGGGTGCAATATTGCCGCCTTTCGAAATGACATTCTGGCAATCGGCGGTTTTGACGAAGCCTATGAGGGACATGGTCTCGAAGATTCCGATTTCGTGCTGCGCATGATCCGATCTGGCGTGAAACGCAAAAGCGTCGAATACTGCTCACCCGTTCTGCATCTGTATCACGGACGCTCCATAGGGCAACGTCACGCCAACAAATCAAACAACGGTATGTATTTTAAAGAGCTAGAAGCAGACCCGAGCCGCTTCCAACCGAGACAGAGTGAACTTATTCCAATCGCCGCTTCAGCATAAAATAGTCCAGTTATCTGCGGGGCTTGGAACAACGCCAATTTCAAGATAAAAGGACCACCTGATTTTTGCATCCTCGATAGATTTCGAGTGTTTGTGCGTTGTGATAGCCCCGGCAACGGGGCACAGCCTTATCAAAAAGCGAAAGGGATTTTCCCCAAATGGATCTCAGCAAGATTGCCGTTGGCAAAGATGTTCCCTGGGACGTTAACGTCGTCATCGAAATCCCGCAGGGCGGACCGATCAAGTACGAAGTCGACAAAGACTCTGGTGCTGTCTTCGTTGACCGCTTCCTCCATACCTCGATGTATTATCCGGTAAATTACGGTTTCATCCCCAACACCCTTGGCCTGGATGGTGATCCGGTCGATGCCATGGTCATGTTCCGTGAACCGGTTGTTGCTGGCTCGGTCATTCGCGCCCGTCCGGTCGGTGTTCTGATGATGGAAGACGAGGCCGGGCAGGATGAGAAACTGATCTGCGTGCCGCACGACAAGATCGATCCGTACTATACCGATATCAAATCCCACGAAGATCTTCCGCAGATTCTGCGCGATCAGATCCAGCATTTCTTCGAGCGTTACAAAGACCTCGAAAAAGGCAAATGGGTAAAAGTCACCGGTTGGGGAGGCGCTGAGAAAGCCGCTAAACTGATCGAAGAAGGTGTAGCCCGTCTCGGCAAATAAGCCGATTTATGTGCGATGGCTTTCTAACGCCCCGCCCGGATTCCGGCGCGGGGCGTTGTCATTTTAACATGACGCCAAAAAACATACATAATCTCAATTCGCTCGGGACTATTGGACAAAGGATTTGTTCCGTGCAGGCGAAGCACGCCTGACGTAGGCATTAAGCCTTCCGCACCTTTCCAAAGATATTTTTGGTTACCTGCGAAACCTGACAGTCTGCATTCCCGTATCAACTTTGCGTGCAATCATTGTAGCTGATACGGCATTGCCACAAATTCACCTTTGTTGTTTCTCAACATCTTCAAGAAATTTTCTGCAAAACGCTTTGGCGACAGCACTTTAGACAACCGGAATTCAGAGTTTCAGACCAATGCATAGCAACCTGCAAACCAGTACGCCGTCCGATCCGGTCGAAATGATTGTCTCGACAGATGGATTGCTGCGCTTTGAGGACCGGGAATTTCGCTGTGCAATTGGCAAAAACGGCGTGGTCTCTGCCGATGCAAAGACCGAAGGTGACGGTAAAACGCCGGCTGGAACCTGGCGACTGCGTTATGTTATGTATCGGTCTGATCGCCGCGCAAGCCCCCATACAGACCTTCCAGTCACCACTATTTCCTTTTCTGATGGCTGGTGCGACGATCCTACCCATCCGGACTATAATCGCCCCGTGCGGCTTCCGTTTGATGCCAGCCATGAGAAACTGTTTCGCGACGATGGGCTTTACAACCTCATTGTCGTACTTGGTCACAACGATGATCCTACCGTCCCGGGAAAAGGGTCGGCGATTTTCATGCATATTGCCCGCCCGGATTATACCGGTACCGAAGGCTGCGTTGCACTTGGCGAAAAAGATCTCGAAACCGTTTTGTCCATGTGCACGACTGAAAACTATATTCGGATCGATATGTAAAATCATGGACTTGCCGTTGTGGCAATGACACCCTAGTTTCATGCTGCACGCCATTGACCGGGACGGATCATGATTGAAGACGATTATCTATACAAAAAGAACGGTATTTCCGGTTTCGGAGCACGCATCAGGCGTGTTTTCAGCTCCCGCAAGTTTTGGGTGGGCAGCCTTACCGTTATTGTGTTGGTCGCTGTCATCTATTATCCGGTCGGCATGGCACTGGTGCACAAGATCGACGACAATCCCGATTTCACTGGTAATTATCAGGGCGGCAGCCATTCGGTAAGCACCGCATCCGCACTGATAGATCGCGAAATCAATCAGAACCGCTGGACGGCGAACGATCCCTTCTTCCTGCCGAGTGCCGCACTGGACAATATGCCGAACTTCCAGACGGGTATTGTCTATGCCCTGTCACGCTTTGCAATCGAGTTGTCCGATCAGATTGGTCGTACGCGTGGCTCAAGCCAGGTTGACCCGGATCTGGATGATGCAGCAGGCCTTCTGAAATTCAGGGGTGACAAATGGGTCTTTGATCCCAGCGTGTCGCTTTTGCCCGGTGTAACCTCCGAACAGCAATACCGGCAGGCTATTGCAGCGCTTAACCGTTACAATCAGCGCCTGGCAGACGGTCAGGCCGTTTTTGAACGCCGTGCTGACAATCTGCAGGAAACGCTGAACCGTTTCGCCAATGATCTTGGATCAGCATCCGCACTGATTGATGACAAGGTCGAAGACCCATCCTTGTTTGATCGCACTGCTGATGATGTCTTTTATGCCACCAAGGGCCGTCTTTATGCCTATAGCCTGATCCTGCGTGACCTCGGCACCGATTTCGAACAGGTCATCAATGAACGTCAGGTAGCACCAGCCTGGGCGGAAATGATCGGCTCGTTGCAGGCAGCAGCGGCTCTTGATCCTCTGGTTGTGGTCAACGGTTCGGCCGATGGCATTATTTTCCCAAACCACTTGGCCGGGCTTGGTTTTTATCTGCTGCGCGCCCGTACCCAGATGCGCGAAATCAGCTCTATTCTGCAGCGATAAGACAGGTTCCCGGTACCGGGTGTCAGATCACGAATACCTGAGTTGCGCGCTCAGACTTGATCTTTTCCTGTTTTTGCCCCATTTAGGGCCTAACCAGATGAAATCGGGAACGCCGCGCGGGCAAGATTTGCCCCGGCCCCCAGAGTGAGAGGACAAGCCGACATGTTCATTCAAACCGAACCGACTCCGAACCCGGCAACACTGAAATTCCTGCCCGGCGAAGATGTTATGGGCCGTCAGGGCACCGCCAACTTCACGGCAACCGATACAGATGTAAAATCACCGCTTGCCCGCAAGCTGTTTGAAGTTGAAGGCATCACCGGGGTGTTTCTGGGCGGTGACTTCATCACCATCACCAAGGACGATGCCAAAGACTGGCAGACACTCAAACCGCAAATCCTTGGCGGTATCATGGAGCATTACACCTCCGGACAGCCGGTTCTTGATCAGAATTCCGGTGCTGCCACCGGTGCCAGCACCGCATCAGATGGAGATGATGAACTGGTCAGCCAGATCAAGGAACTGCTTGATACCCGTGTCCGGCCGGCCGTCGCACAGGATGGCGGCGATATCGTCTTCCACAAATTCGAAGACGGCGTTGTATTCCTTGAAATGCACGGCGCATGCTCCGGCTGCCCGAGCAGCACGGCGACCCTTAAAATGGGCATCGAAAACATGCTGCGTTATTACGTGCCGGAAGTTCAGGCCGTAGAACCGGTCATGGCTGACTGATTTCCCGATTCGCGAAATTTTTTCCGCCCGGCACGCACAAATTTCTGTGCCGGGCGTTGTCATTACGCGCGGAACGCAAACGTCGCAAAGGAAAAATTAACCTTTTCGATATTGCAGGTTGCGATCCGCACAACAGGCAGGCATAGATAACGGCTCGCATGAACCGGCAGTTTTACTGATCCTGGAGAAACAACATGAATAGCGCAAAAGAAGGCAGTTACCGTAAAATTGCGCTTGCTTCAGTGTTTGGAGCGGTAGGTTTACTGTATTTTGGCATTTTCGGTGGATGGGATGTTACCCCCCCCCCTAAAGGTATGAGCTTTGACGAGGTCGCAGCAGTTACCGTTGCGCCGGAAAAAAAGAACGTCAAACCGCTCTACCGTCGCGATCCAGAAGTGATCGCGCTTAACCAGTATTATCAAAGCATCGGCTACAGCCTGTCGGGTGTGCAGGAAATTCCACGCGTCTATATCAAACGCGTTCCCAAAGGCATGCGCGATCTGGCATCCGCAGACGAGCGCAAACAGATTTTCATTCGAATCATGCTGCCGCTGGCATTGCGTGTGAACGAGGAAATCACAGCGCGACGTGATCGCCTGATGGCTATTCAGAGCAAGAAATATTCCGGCGACCCGATCAGTGCGGCTGAAAAAGAATGGGTCGATCAGATGATGAAGCGCTATCGCGTGAAGGATGGCGGTGTCACCGCACTGCTTGAACGCATCGATATCATTCCGCCATCTCTGATGCTTGCTCAGTCCGCTGAGGAAAGCGGCTGGGGCACGTCGCGCTTCGTGCGCAAGGGTAATGCCCTGTTTGGCCAGTGGGCCTGGGATGAAGACGGCATCGTCCCAGAAGACCGTGCCGAAGGCAAAACCCACGTCATCAAATCGTTTAACAGCCTGATCGACAGTGTTCGTGCCTATGCACGCAACATCAACTCGCACCCGGCATATGCCGAACTGCGCGCTGAACGTGCCAAGTTGCGTGAAGGTGGCGAAGTCGTGCTTGGTTGGGATCTGGCCGATACACTAACCAAATATTCCGAACGTGGTGAAGAATATGTCGACTCGCTTCACGCCATCATGCGCGTGAACGGTCTTGAAACATTCGACGGGATCGGCTTCGCGTCTGGCGATATACCGCCGCCGCCAAGTGTTCTGGCACTTCTTGAAGATTGATCGCACCAATCGCTTATAAAAAAGGGACCGGTTTCATGCGGTTCCTTTTCTTATTTCCGTAAATGGATACCACCAGATTCTATGGGCGGTAAATCCAGCCTTTCTCGGATTTGACCAGCCGGATCTCGCTTTCGACAATGCGCCTGTCACCCGCCTTGAACTCGCCCTCCTTCAAGGCCAGCATCTTGGTCTTCACCAGATCAATTGCTTCACTGACAGTGTCACCGACCGTATCAAGGTCCCCGGCGGCCTTGCCCTTTTCCGTCACGTCATCGGCAAAATCCGCGACCGAGCGATCAAACACCAATTCGTAACGCACCATAACTGTCGTTTCATCTTCGGCTTCTTTGATGCTGTTGGTCTTGGCAATATTTTCAACATGACCAACTTTGGCATAAGGATCATCACGGAAACGTTCGATCACGGCCGTGGTGATCTCATTAGCTGTTGGGCCTTCGGTCTTTGTATCGTCGCACGCAGCCAAGGCCACAAGCGCCGGAACGAACAGAATAAATGCAAAAAAATGACTGATGCGATGCATCGACAAGTTCCTTATGCCTGAAATACGGTTATGGCGCGAACCTGTTACAGTCCGATGTGGCAGAAATCGGGTCGATCCACGCTATTGCCCAAGCGATAAACGCCATCAGGGCTGCGCGATCCATTTGCCTTTAATCTTAACGAAATCGACGACCCGGGCGACGTCAAAGCGCTGATCTTTTTCAAATTCACCATAAAGGCTGGTCAGGCCCGTCAATTCAACAGTTCCAAGAATACCAAGATAATCACGAAACCGCATACGTTCGGCTTCCGAAGCTGACCCCGGATCGGCAACAATGCCAATGGCATTGGCAAAATCAATATCAAACACCAGTTCGTATTGCACAGATACACGACTGCGATTGTCGCCTGTTCGCTCCGTATCGGATATCTCGATATTTTCCAGATGCGATAGCATGCCTATCAGGGCTTCATCGTGCAGTTCGTTCAAGCTGGACGTAATCAGTTCTGACGAAGGCTCGGAAGCATTGCACCCGAACAGAATCAAAAAAACTGTGCATAGCCCAAAACGCCATTTGCATGAAAAATTCAACGTCACGTTCCCACGATTACCGGTTGTTTTTTGTTATATTCCGGCCTCTTAAAGTAAAATGGCGGAAATTGCATCAGCAATTCCGCCATTTTAACAATATTGTTTAGCGCAACTTAGCCGTGTTCTGCCTCGTGAGCGGCCAGTGCTGCCAGGTTGACAAGGTCGTTAACCGTACTGCCCATCTGGGTGATCTGTGCCGGCTTTTCGAGCCCGATCATCACCGGACCAACAACCGTACCACCGCCCAGCTTGTCGAGAAGCTTTGACGCCGTTGTCGCCGCATGAAGGGCCGGCATTACAAGCACATTGGCCGGGCCGGAAAGACGGCAGAACGGATAAAGCTTCAACAGTTCAGTATCAAGCGCCACATCAACCGCAATATCACCATCGAATTCAAAATCGACATTACTGCGCTCAAGGATACCGACCGCCTCGCGGATACGGTCGGTATCTGCACTCCACGGGTTGCCAAACGTCGAATGCGATACCATTGCCACACGCGGCTCGTGACCAAGCTGACGGGCTTTTTCGGCCGCCTGGATCGCAATCTCGGCAAGCTGCTCGGCATCGGGCATGTTATGCACGCGCGTATCGGCAATAAACACCGTCCGGCCTTTGGCAATTGCAATCGAAAGACCCATAGGGATTTCGCCCGGCTTGGCATCGATCACTGAACTGATATCGGTAAAGCTGCGATGGAAGTTTCGCGTCAGGCCGGTAATCAGGCCGTCCGCATCGCCTTTTGCCACCATAACAGCTGCAAAGACGTTACGCTTCTGGTTGACCATGCGCTGGCAATCGCGCCACAGGAAGCCTTTACGCTGCAGGCGGCCATACAGGAACTCGGCATATTCCTTGTTCTTGTGAGAAAGGGCCGCGTTGCTGATTTCAACACCCTCAAGGCTTTCGATACCGAGCGATTTGGCCGATTCCGCGATCCGGTCCTCGCGCCCGATCAGGATCGGAGTACCATAACCGGAATTGCGATAGGCCACAGCCGCACGAATAACGGTTTCCTCTTCGCCCTCGGCAAAGGCAATCCGTTTCGGATGGGCCCGCACATAATCGGAAATCAGTTGTAGATGGGCCGCCGTCGGATCAAGGCGACCGCGCAGCTGATTTTCATATTCCGCCATGTCAATGATCGGTCGGCGTGCAACACCACTGTCCATCGCGGCCTGTGCCACGGCCTTGGGCACCGCAATGATAAGGCGCGGGTCAAACGGTGCCGGAATGATATATTCCGGACCATATTGCAGGCGACGGCCGGAATAAGCCGCAGCAACCTCGTCAGGCACATCTTCACGCGCCAGTGACGCCACCGCATGCGCCGCGGCAATCTTCATTTCCTCGTTGATCGTGGATGCCTGAACGTCAAGCGCCCCGCGGAAGATATAAGGGAAACCAAGCACGTTATTGATCTGGTTGGCATAGTCCGAACGCCCGGTGGCACAGATCGCGTCATTTCGGATCGCGGCGACGTCTTCCGGGCTGATTTCCGGATCCGGGTTTGCCATGGCAAAGATGATAGGCTGTTTGGCCATGCTTTTGACCATGGCCGCCGTCACCGCGCCCTTGACCGACAGGCCGAAGAACGCATCCGCCCCGTCCATCGCTTCTTCCAGCGTGCGGGCATCTGTTTCGGCCGCGTGCGCCGATTTCCACTGGTTCATGCCGTCTTCACGGCCCTTGTAAATCACCCCGCGCGAATCGCACATGATGACATTATCGGGTGTGACTCCCATGCTTTTGACCAGTTCGCAACATGCAATCGCCGCCGCACCCGCACCGTTGATCACAAGCTTGATGTCTTTAAGCTCGCGCCCCGTCAGGTCGCAGGCATTGATCAGGCCGGATGCGGCAATAATCGCCGTACCGTGCTGGTCGTCATGGAATACCGGAATATCCATCAGTTCGCGCAAGCGTTGCTCGATGATGAAGCATTCCGGGGCCTTGATGTCTTCAAGGTTGATCCCGCCGAACGACGCGCCAAGGAAGCGCACGCAATTGACGAACTCGTCAACATCCTCGGTCGACACTTCAAGGTCCAGCCCGTCAACATCGGCAAAACGCTTGAACAGGACCGCTTTGCCTTCCATTACCGGCTTGGATGCCAGCGCACCCAGATTGCCAAGCCCCAGAACGGCCGTACCATTCGAGATCACGGCGACGATATTGCCCTTGGACGTATAGTCATAGGCCGTTGCCGGATTCTTGGCGATTTCGAGGCATGGCACCGCCACACCTGGTGAATATGCAAGTGAAAGATCGCGCTGTGTGGTCAGCGGCTTCGACGGAGTGATTTCGATTTTTCCGGGGCGGCCACTTGAATGAAACAGCAGCGCTTCACGGTCACGAACCTTGATTTCTGAATCTGACATATATTTTCACTGACGCTTGCGTGGTGGATTGGAAAGCGGCGAGAACCTGTAAACTTTAACCCGGCAATCAGGTGTGGAGCCGTCATGCCGGACCGCTCAATAAATCAGGCTTCTGGCCCCGGGTCAAAGGCGACGTTAACGGCAACCGCAAAATTACGTAGCGTTTTCCGTATGTTGCAGCGCATCATATGCCAACCGGAAATAAGAAAGGCGATCATTTCTGATCGCCTTTTACGTTTTAGCAAACCATGTCCGTCATGCCGAAAAATGCAAATACGCACTCAAAATCAAGGGATTATCCCTGATGCAGATGAATGTTTTCCGCGCCGTGCTTTTTCAGAATCGCGGTCGCCTTGGCTTCTGCATCCTCCTTGTCGGGATCAATCCGCACCCACAGGATCACCGACCCGGCATTGATCGCGCGGGCGAAATCTTCGGTATGCGGGGTTGATGTAACTTCCTCGATAAATTCGCGAAGCGCCACGGCGCCAACGCCCGCACCAACCGCAAGCGCCACCGGCGCGGTTGCCGCCCCGCCAAACAGTGCAATCGCCCCCGATGCCACCAAGGGCACCTCGTATTTTGCTTCACCGACCAGCGCGGTCAGCACATCGGACCAGGACCGGCCATCCGACCCGGCAACATCAATTGATTCATGGGAACTTAAAACTGACAGGTCCGTGCGCGAAAATCCGCTATCGCGCAATTCCCGAACCGCGGCATCAAAGCCGTCTTTTGTATCGAATAATCCAACCAGTTCCGGCGCCTGACGGGTCGCTTGGTCTGCTGCCATCTTCTTATCTCCTTGGTCACTGGTCAAAGGGCGGCAAATCGGCGATGATCGCGCTACTTTGCTGCCTGCGTATCTTAACATATTTTACAGAAAATCAGGCATTGCAATGGCATAGGTCAAAAACTGCTCCCGGGCCGTTTCATTCCCTCGTCAATGCCTTCAGGGTTTGCTATCACACTCGCCATGAACAATATTGCCGATCCTTCCGATACTCAGACCGTCCCCCTTTCGTTCGACACCGAAGGTGCGACCCCGATGATGATGCAGTTCCTTGAAATCAAGGAACAGTATCAGGACTGCCTGCTGTTTTACCGCATGGGCGACTTTTACGAGCTATTCTTCGACGATGCCGTCAAGGCGGCCGAGGCACTCGATATCGCGCTGACAAAACGTGGCAAACATCAGGGTAACGAAATTCCCATGGCCGGTGTTCCCGTCCATAGCCACGAAACATATCTTCAGCGTCTGATCCGCAAGGGTTTCCGTGTCGCTGTATGCGAACAGATGGAAGACCCGGCCGAGGCCAAGAAACGCGGCGCCAAATCCGTCGTCAAACGCGGCGTTGTCCGACTGATCACGCCCGGCACCCTGACCGAAGACAGCCTTCTGGATGCCCGGCGCCATAACTATCTGGCCGCCGTATCCGAAGTTCGCGGCAAGGTCGGCCTAGCCTGGCTTGATATGTCGACCGGCGATTTTTATGTTCAGCCCTGTGATATGGGCGGGCTTCCTGCCGCCCTTGCCCGTCTTGACGCTGGTGAGCTTCTGATATCTGACAAACTTCTGAATCGTTCGGAAATGTTCGATATCTACGCCGAATACAAAAACGTCATCACCCCGCAACCCGCATCACGCTTTGATGCCGAAAATGCCCAGCTGCGCCTTAAAAAACTATATGAAGTTGCGGCCCTGGACGCTTTTGGCGGATTCGAAATTGCCGAACTTTCGGCGGCCGGGGCGCTGATCGATTATGTCGATCTGACCCAGAAGAGTCAGATGCCGCGCCTTGCCCCGCCGCAACGCATGGCTGCGGGTGCTGCAATGGAAATTGATGCCGCCACCCGCCGGTCACTGGAATTGACCCAGACCCAATCAGGTGAACGCAAGGGATCGCTTTTATCGGTCATCGACCGTACCCGCACTGGTGCCGGTGCCCGCTTGCTGGCCGCCCGCCTGTCCGCACCGCTGACCGATGCGGGCACGATCAATAAACGCCTTGATCTGGTCTCCTATTTCCATGATCGCGATGCCCTACGGTCCGATCTGCGAGCTGCCCTTGGCGAATGTCCGGATATCGAACGTGCATTGTCACGTCTGTCCGTCGGTCGTGGCGGCCCACGCGATCTGGCTGCCATGCGCGATGGTCTGGCCTGTGCCTTTGAGATTGGCAACCTTTTGCACAAACCCGATGGCGGCAATGATGGCCTGACCACGCAACCCGCCGCCCTTGTCGATCATTTGACCGATATGGGTCATCACGGCGATCTGGTTGATCTTCTGCGCCGGTCGCTTAGCGAAAATCTACCGTTGCTGGCGCGTGATGGCGGTTTTATCGCAAGTGGTTATCACCCGCCGCTTGATGAATTGCGGATGCTTTCAAGCGAAAGCAAAAAGCTAATCGCCAATCTGCAAGCCCGATATACCGAACAAACGGCCATCACCAGCCTTAAGGTCAAACACAACAATGTTCTTGGCTACTTCATCGAAGTACCGGCCAAACAGGCTGACCGGATGATCGAAATCGATGAATTTATCCATCGCCAGACCATGGCCAATGCGGTTCGTTTCACCACGGTCGAGCTGTCCGAGCTCGAAAGCAAGGTTTCAAAGGCCGGTGATCAGGCATTGGCTCTGGAACTCGAACTGTTTGACACACTGGTCACGGGCGTCCTTGAACATGCCGACGCCATCGCGCGCTGTGCACAGGCACTTGCCGGGCTTGATGTGTCAGCCGCGTTGGCCGAACTGGCGCGTGATCAGGGATGTATCCGCCCGACCATTGATGACAGCCTTGCCTTTGATATTCGTGGCGGTCGCCATCCGGTGGTCGAAGCCGCCCTGCGCGAAAATGGCGATAGCCCCTTTGTTGCCAATGACTGCCGCCTTGAAGGCGAACAAAGTCTTTGGCTGATTACTGGTCCGAACATGGCCGGTAAATCGACCTTCCTGCGCCAGAATGCCCTGATTGCGGTTCTGGCCCAGATCGGTGCCTTTGTCCCGGCTGAAACGGCGCATATCGGTGTGATTGACCGGCTGTTTTCGCGTGTCGGGGCAGCGGATGATCTGGCGCGTGGCCGGTCGACCTTCATGGTCGAAATGGTCGAAACCGCCGCCATCCTTAATCAGGCATCCGATCGTTCGCTGGTTATCCTTGATGAAATCGGGCGCGGCACGGCAACATTTGATGGTCTTTCAATTGCTTGGGCGGTTGTTGAAAACCTGCACGAAGTCAATAAATGCCGTGGCCTCTTCGCAACCCACTATCATGAACTTACAGCCCTTGCCGCCAAGCTTGCCCATCTGTCCTGCCACACCATGCTGATCAAGGAATGGCAGGGCGAAGTCGTCTTCCTGCACGAAGTCGGTGCAGGAAGTGCGGATCGGTCTTATGGCATTCATGTTGCCCAGCTCGCAGGCCTGCCCAAACCAGTGATCAAACGCGCCGAACAGGTATTGAAAACCCTGGAGAAGGGCGAGCAGGGCGGTGCGGTTTCCAAACTGGCCGATGACCTGCCGCTTTTTGCTGCCGCAATCGAGCAAGTCAAACAGGAAGAAAAAGCCAAAACCACTGCATTGTCGCCTGAACAAAAGGCCCTTCTGGATGCTGTGGCTGAAATCGATCCCGATAACATGACCCCGCGCGAAGCACTTGATGCGCTATATCGCTTGCGCGCCATGCGCGGTTGATTTCGCATCTGTCGCGAAAAATATCGGCCAACGCATTAAAAACAGGCACTTTGCCCTTATATCAGGCAGGTGCCTGTTTGCTTTTTGATGTTAAACTCCGGCGATCAGCCTAACACTGGCATCGAAAACACGGCATGCCATATGCATTGGGTGTGGACCCAAAAGGGCAACCAGCCCGTTCATGCCAGACCCGACCGAGGAAACCACTTCAAGTGACGTATAGAATCAAGAAACAGCGCGAAATCATCGACCGCCGCAAAATCTTTGCCGAGCTTGAAACCATCGCTGCCAATGCGGATCTGACATCCTTCAAACAGCGTGCGGAAATCCTTAAACACCTCAAAGCCGTTCTGGAGAATGGCCGCAAGGTCATCCGTGCCCGTTTCGAAGAAACCAATTCCGGGCAGGACGCGGTCTTTTCCAACAGTTTCCTGATCGATCAGATTGTCCGTCTGATCCATGATTTCGCCCTGAAATTCGTCTATCCACTGCATAATCCCACCAATGAGCAACGCATGGCGGTTGTCGCGGTTGGCGGTTACGGTCGCGGCGATATGGCGCCGCAATCTGATGTCGATATCCTGTTTCTGTTTCCCTACAAACAAACCGCGCATGGCGAACAGGTTGTCGAATACATCCTTTATATGCTCTGGGATCTAGGGCTGAAGGTCGGTCATGCCACCCGTTCGATTGATGACTGCCTGCGCATGGGCAAACAGGACATCACAATTCGTACCAACCTGCTTGAAAGCCGGTTCGTATGGGCGGATGAAGAAGTCTATAAAGCCTTCCGCACCCGTTTCATGGAAGAGCTGGTCAAGGGCACGGGGCTTGAATTCATCGAAGGCAAGCTGAACGAACGCGATGAACGCCACATTCGCATGGGTGATTCCCGCTATGTGGTTGAACCCAACGTCAAGGACGGCAAAGGCGGCCTTCGCGATCTTCATACCCTGTTCTGGATCGGCAAATATCTTTACCGTGTCAGCAACCCGCTTGAACTGGTCGACCTCAAAGTCCTGACCCGCAAGGAAGCACAAGGCTTTCTGAAGGCACAAAACTTCCTGTGGTCGGTGCGCTGCTGGCTGCATTACCTGACCGGACGCGAAGAAGACCGCCTGACATTTGATATGCAGCGCGATATTGCCGATAAGCTTGGCTATACCGACCATGCAGGCGCATCAGGTGTCGAACGCTTCATGAAACACTATTATCTGATGGTGAAACATGTCGGCAACCTGACCCGCATCTTCTGTGCCGCCCTTGAAGAACGCCATCAACGCAAACCGCTAATCCGCTTCCCGGCACGTTTTTTCGGTAGCAAGGAAATCGACGGTTTCCAGTTGCGCAATGATCGCCTGACCGTCGACAGCCTCGAAACCCTGCAAAGTGACCCGATACAGATATTACGCCTATTCCTTGTCGCCCATCAGAACGGGGTCGGCATTCATCCCGAAACGCTGCGCTGGGTAACACAAAGTCTGAAACTGGTCGATCACAAGTTGCAAAAGGATCCGGCCGCGAACGAGGTCTTTCTTGAGATCCTGACACACCGCGATACCCCCGATATCCCGCTTCGCAAAATGAACGAAGCCGGGCTGCTTGGCCGTTTCATCCCGGATTTCGGTCGTGTCGTTGCCCAGATGCAATATGACATGTACCACACCTATACCGTGGACGAGCACACCATCCGCGCGATCGGCATATTGAACCAGATCGAACGCGGCGAACTGGCAGAAGAAGCCCCGGTTGCCACCCGTATCATGGAAAAGGTGATTTCGCGCCGCGTGCTTTATGTCGCGGTATTGCTTCATGATATCGCCAAGGGCCGAGGCGGTGATCATTCGGAACTCGGCGCCGAAGTCGCCGAAAAGCTTTGTCCGCGTCTCGGCCTGTCGCCTGCCGATACCGAAACCGTCGCTTGGCTGGTCAAAGCCCATCTGTGGATGAGCCTGACCGCATTCAAACGTGACCTGAATGACCCGACGACGATTCGCGCCTTTGCCGATCTGGTCCAGTCACAGGAACGGTTGCGTTTGTTGCTGTGCCTCACGGTTGCCGATATCCGGGCCGTAGGTCCGAATGTCTGGAACGGCTGGAAAGCGACCCTTCTGCGCGAACTGTTCTATGCCACCGATGACTTGCTTTCGGGCGGCCTGAATGCCGACAGTCGCGATTCGCGTGTCGCCCGTGCCCAGCAGAAATTGCGCGACGCCCTTGCCGCATCCGGTTCCAACTGGCCAGAACAGGATGTCGAGGACTTCATTGATCGCGGTTATCCGTCCTATTGGCTCAGTTTTGACACCGAAACCCATGTCCGTCATGCCCATCTGACCCGTGATGCCAAGGCAAGCGGTGCGGACATCACGATCGATATGCGAATCGAAACCGATATCGATGCCACCGAAATCATTGTCCACACCACCGATCATCCCGGGCTGTTTTCCCAGATTGCCGGATCGATGGCGCTGTGTGGCGCCAATGTCGTCGATGCCAAAATCCTGACCCTTGCCGACGGCATGGCACTTGATACCTTCTTTATCCAGGATACCAATGGCGAGGCCTTCAACGACAAATCCAAGCTCGATAAATTACGCAAAACGCTTGAACAGGTGATTTCAGGCCGTCTGCGACCGAGTCAGGAAATCGAACGTCGCCAGATCAAGGATAACAAGCATCGCACTGCAGTCTTCAAAGTCGAGCCAAACGTCATCATCGACAACAAGGCCAGCCGCACCCACACGGTCATTGAAATTACCGCGCGCGACCGGCAGGGTCTGCTTTACGACGTCACACGCACATTACGCGACCTTTCGCTGCAAATCGCATCGGCGCGTATTTCGACCTTTGGTGAACGCGCAGTCGACGTTTTCTACGTCAAGGACGTGTTTGGTCTGAAAATTGATAGCCGCACCAAATTCCTGCAGGTCAAGGAAACCCTGACCCAAACCTTGGAAAACGGCTGAACAACCGACCCGAAAACACAAAATCCCCGCCCCTGCGATTGGCCAAAAGCCAAATCACCCCGGCAGGGATCCGTGTTCAATGGTGTAAGCACCATGATCGAATTTTGATTTGTATCGGAAGTTTGAACGGACGAGGGCTGGTCGGTCCTGAAACCTGATGTTATGGCCTGTTGTCCCGTAACATCATATTCCTCGGAGTGCAGCAGGTTGAGGTGGAGCGCCTTTATCCCTCGTCCGGTCAGAATAGCGAGGCTCGCGTCCCAACGAATCCTCAGCGAGTTGCAATGTATGAGTATTGCAGCATATTTTCTGTGACGGTTGTCACAACCCCAAGCATTTTTTACAAAACCACAGCCCATTTCACAAAAGTTCAATGTTTGTGCGCCCATTTAGGCAAAAATTATCGCCTCTCACTCACCGCTAATCCGCCGTCATTACGAGTTATTCACCTTCGACTGGCAGATTTCATGACTATCGAACCCGGTGGGACTCTTTGCCACGGTTAAAAACATATTCTGGTTCATAACTTTTTTGGATTTGATCGCGAATGTCGCTCGTACGTTCCATTGCCACGGTCAGTGGCTTTACCCTGATCTCGCGTCTTCTGGGTTTTGCCCGCGACATCATGATTGCCGGGATGCTAGGTGCCGGTGGCATGGCCGATGCCTTTTTCGTGGCCTTCAAATTCCCCAACCTGTTCCGCCGCCTGTTTGGCGAAGGCGCGTTTAACGCCGCCTTTGTACCTTTGCTAGCCGGTGATATTGAAAAACGCGGCCTTGATGTCGCGCGTGAATTTGCCGCACGCGCCATGTCGATGCTAATCCTGATTACCGGTTTTCTGGTCGCGATCATCGAAATCACCATGCCTTGGGCAATGCATGTCTTTGCACCGGGCTTTGCCGAAGACCCGGAAAAATTCGCCCTTGCCGTCGAATTGTCGCGTATTACCTTCCCCTATCTCGCCTTCATTTCGGCTGTTGCCCTGATGTCGGGTGTACTTAACACCCTGCACCGCTATGCCGCGGCAGCGGGTGCGCCCATCATCCTCAATATCTGTCTGATCGCTGCCCTTCTGGGACTTACACCGATGACCGAAACCCCGGCCCATGCCCTGGCATGGGGGGTTGCGATTGCCGGTATCGCGCAGTTCGTTTGTCTGGTGATTGCCTGCAAACGCGCCGGTTTTGTCATAAAATGGCAATTGCCCAAAATTGATGACCGGATAAAGTTGCTGGGCAAACGCATGATCCCGGGCATGATCGGTGCGGGCGTCTATCAGTTGAACCTCCTGATCGATACCATGCTGGCATCCCTTGTTTCGGACGGGGCGGTATCTTGGCTTTACTATGCCGACCGCGTACATCAACTACCGCTTGGCGTTATCGGAATCGCGATTGGCACGGCCCTTCTGCCGACCCTGTCGCGTCAACTTCAGGGTGCAGACCCGAAAGTCGCGATGTATAGCCAGAATCGCGGCATCGAGATCGCCCTGCTGCTGACCCTGCCTTCCGCGGTAGCGCTTGGCGTAATGGGTATTCCGATCATCAATGTTCTGTTTGAACGCGGTGCCTTTGGCGCCAGCGAAACGCTGATGACTGGCATGGCACTGACCATTTTTGCCTTTGGCCTGCCCGCGTCGGTTCTGGTCAAAGTTCTCGCGCCGGGATTCTTTGCGCGCGAAGATACCAAAACGCCCATCCGCATCGGCATTTCCGCCATGGTGATCAATATCGTTCTGATCATCGCCCTGATGCCGACCTTCGGCCATCTTGGCATTGCAGCAGCAACCTCGACCTCGGTCTGGATCAATGCAGGCGCGCTTGGCTGGATTCTGCACAAACGCGGTGATCTGGTCTTTGACGACCGGCTTAAACGCCGGGTACCACGCATCTTGCTGTCATCGGTTCTGATGGGGCTTGCCCTATGGTTTGCCATCGAATGGCTGTGGCAAAATGACGCCCTTTCAATCACGCGCGTCATCACCATGGCCGGGCTGGTCAGTGGCGGGTTGCTGATTTACGCCGTCACCGCACAGCTTTCGGGCGCGACCAGTTTCTCGGAACTGAAAGCAACACTTAAACGCGGCAACACCGCCTGAAGACGACTATTGCACCTTATTTCCGTCATTTCGGGACAAGCCGCTTGACCAAATCCGGTCCGGCGGCTTAACTCCCGCCCGAAGATTTGCAGGCTCGTCCGCCGGCGGGTGTCCAAAACCTGGCGGAGCATGCAGGTCACTCAACACATTTTTGGAAATGGACGACATCGTTATGGAACGTGTTTTTTCGGGTGCTCAGCCCACCGGTAACCTTCATCTTGGCAACTATCTTGGTGCGATCCGCAACTGGGTCGCGCTGCAGAAAGACTTCGAATGCATCTTCTGCGTCGTTGATCTGCATGCCATAACCGTCTGGCAAGAGCCCAATGAACTGCGTTCCAACATCCGCGAACTTGCTGCCAGCATGATTGCATCTGGCATCGATCCGGAAAAACATGTCCTGTTCAACCAAAGTCAGGTTTCGGCACATGCCGAACTGGCCTGGATTTTCAACTGTGTCGCGCGCATCGGCTGGCTGAACCGGATGACCCAGTTCAAGGAAAAAGCTGGCAAGAATCGTGAAAACGCATCACTTGGTCTATATGCCTATCCCAGCCTGATGGCCGCCGACATTCTGGCCTACAAGGCGACCCATGTGCCGGTCGGCGAAGACCAGAAGCAGCATCTTGAACTGACCCGCGACATTGCGATCAAATTCAACAACGATTTTGGCGTCGAGTTTTTCCCACAGCCAGATCCGCTGATTCTTGGTCCGGCAACGCGCGTGATGTCACTACGTGACGGTTCGAAAAAGATGTCGAAATCCGATGCATCGGATATGTCGCGCATCAACATGACCGACGATGCCGACACGCTGGCAAAGAAAATCCGCAAGGCCAAAACCGATCCGGAACCGCTGCCAAGCGAGGCTGCGGGTCTCGAAGGCCGCCCCGAGGCCAAAAACCTGATCACCATCTATGCCGCACTGACCGATGCAAATGTTGCTGACGTTCTGGCAGAACATGGTGGAACCCAGTTCTCGGGCTTCAAACAGGCGCTGACCGATGTTGTTGTCGAAAAACTGGCACCAATCACCGAAGAAATGGCACGTCTTAAAGCCGACAATACCTATATCGACGCAGTTCTGGCAAAGGGTGCAGAACGTGCGGATGCCATTGCCCAGCCGATCCTCAAAGAGGTCAAGGAAATCGTCGGTTTCCTTAATCGCTAAAATCGCCAAGGATTCGTTACCAAATCAAAACAAAACCCGACATCAAACGATTGTCGGGTTTTTTTGATACTTTATGATCGGGTAATCAGATTGAATTATCCGCGGGCTGCTGGCGACCTTCCTGCATTGCCTGGTATTTCTTAAGCCCGTCCATCATGGTCTGACTGAACCAGACTCCGACCGGGGCGTCACTATTGCTGTGGCTTTGTGCTTTTTCCATCAATGGATGGACCATTTCGGCACTGTCTGCGCTTTCATTGCGCGCTATGTCGCGCTCCAAATTTGCCCTATCATCGCGCTGAATCTGCTGACCTGATGCCGGCTTGTCCTGTGCCACCGCATTGGTCGATGCAACGGCATTATTTGCCATGGTTTGCGCCCGATCACGGCCAAGGGCTGCGTTAAACCGTGCGGCCATTTCCGCAGCACTCAAGGGGCCCTGCTGCCCCGAACCTGCTTCTTGTGAATTTGCCGGTTTGGTTACGTCACCCTGCTTGATCTTGGCATATTTTGCCTCCCGGGCAGCAATTTCGGGCGCAACGCCAAATTGCGATGTTCCACGGCTTAACCGCCCGGAACTTTGCGCTCGTGCCCAGACCGTATCACCATTTTCGCTACTAAAGGATGCGCGCTGTATCATGCCCTGATGCCCATTGCGGCTGTCCTCTGCGGTGCGCATGGTCATGTTTGATGCAATATCACTCTGCCCGGCACGTGCAATTGCTACGGCCAGTTCGGCCGGATCGGCATCCTGCGCGTCGATATTGGTTCCGGCCACATCATCCCCTGCCTTGGCCAAAAGACGCTGGGCGGTCTGTATTGCGGGATCATCGCCTGCTGACATTGAAGCTGCCGACGGTGCGACCTGCTGTCGGGCAATTGATTGCGTCAGGGTTTGAGCATTAGAGACAGCCGGACTTGCGACTGGTTTAACAGCTCCATAGGCAGCTGCGGCATTGGCATTGCTAACCGCCCCGCCCCAAGGCGTCACCAGATCAGCCGCATTGTATGCCGTGGTACCTGTTTGGGTCTCAGTACCCTGTTGTTCGTTCATCGCCAGTGTCTCAACACCGGCCACCGGGGCAGCATCGGTAATCGTTGCTTGTTCGGCGGGATCGACCGGTAAACCGTCCTCGCCGGCCATTGACCTGTCACCAACCATCCACGGCAGGACAAGATCGCTTGCCCCGCCAGTTGGGCCACCTTCGAGCGATGCATCGGCCATCATCGGCTGATCTGCCGGGGCCTCGTCACCTTCAAACATCGCCATGATATGCGCACCGGTATCTTCACCGGTCGCCAGATCGACAACCGCATCAACCGCCGCACCGGCCAGACCAAAGATACCGCCAAACAGACCGCCACCAACAACGCGCGCACCATTGCCAAGCTCGTCGCCTGTGATGCTGCGGTAAACCATGCCCACGCCGGGGATATGCTGCAAAGGATTGATCACATCGAGGAAATCGGTGAATTCAAAGCCGTCCTTTCCGAACATATATTCGGAAAAGCTGCGGCCTTCTTCGACACCATCAACAAGCTGCTCGGCCGCACTCGATCCAGCAGACCCGCTGCCTGCCGCTCCGTTTGCGATGCTTGCCCCGTTACCGGGCGATATTTGCCGCCAATCTGCACCAATCGACATATCAGTCCTCCTCTTGCCAACTATTTTGCAAAAGGAGTGCCAGTTTTGTTTCTGGTTAAGGTATTGATTTTAAGGGAATTTATTGAAAGAGAATTTGACGCAGAACTGCCTGTCGGAATCTTCTGCCGGGTAGCATCAGGCAGTCATAATCAGGCGGATTCCGTTATGCGCGACTCAAAACAGGTGGCCGGCGCGGTCCTTTTTGGTCTGAAGATAAAATTCGTTATGACCATTGGACGGAAACTTGTGCGGCACACGTTCGGCAACCGTCACGCCCCAGCTTTCAAGCCCGGTAAGCTTTTCGGGATTATTGGTCAGGAGCCGGACAGTTTCAAACCCCATCTGACGCAGCATTTCGGCAGCTGGCCGATAAACCCGTTCATCAGCATCAAAACCAAGTTCCTCGTTGGCATCCAGCGTATCAAAACCGCGGTCCTGCAATGCATAGGCGCGCAATTTGTTCACAAGCCCGATACCGCGCCCTTCCTGTCGCAGGTAAAGAATAATTCCGCCCTGCCCGCTTTTCGCAATTTCGGCAATCGCTCCACGCAATTGCGGTCCGCAATCACATCTCAGCGACCCGATCAAATCGCCGGTAAAGCATTCTGAATGCAGCCGGATCAAAACCGGCTGATCTTTTGCCGGCTCATCAATCACAATCGCCAGATGTTCCTGACCACCATCTTCCGGACGAAACGCGATAACCGTTGCGTTCTCGGCATTTTCCAACGGAACGCGCGCTTCGCTGACCTGCCGCAGGGTTGCGGCCGATGCGTCTTCGTATCCATTGATGCTCTCGGACTGAAGCACCAGAAGGTTCTGCGCCTTTGACAGCATTTCAAGCTGTTCGGGGTCAACCGGTGCTGTCACCACCGCCGGTAGCAACCGAGCCAGCTTCGCAAGGCGAATGGCCGCACTTTCGGCCATATTGACCGGACGCCACGCGCCAGCTGGCATGCTTTCAAGATCCAGCAACGGATTGGCTATCTCGGCCAACGCTTTCGCATCAACAGCGGATTTTTTGGCGCTGACAAAAGCAATGAAATGATCGTTTTTACAGGTCTTGCCGAGCGATCTGGCCCGCACGCGCGGCAAAACAATCGCGGTATTTCCGCTTTTGCCAGCAATGTCATGAAGGCGCGCCAATCCGTGGTCGGAAAGCGGTTCGGCAGCAATCACCGCCACACAATGGGCAATGCCATTTGCCTGTCCCTGGACCAGAACGATTTCACCGCGCCGCAAATCGGCAACAGCACGCGATACGGTCACCAGATCGGTCGCGGAAACATTGGCTTTTGATGGCACGGCAGCAGATTGGGTCATTGCAGTCTTTGTTTCTTCTGGGTCATACACGGATGATCACAACATCGCGATCCGGTCGGTATGGGGCTGGATAAGGTGCACGTCAATGGGCTAAAGCGAAAACAGTTTGTTCTTCAAAACGCAGTATGAGACTCTAATCCTAAGTATATGGTGGGCCTACGAGAACAATGCCACAAAAAGAACCGTCGGCAGGCCCAGAATATAGGCGGGATTTAGCAAGCAGCAAGGGATGGCGAATGTCGACAGGTAAACAGGTTCTGGTGGTCGAAGATGACGCGGCACTTAGCCAGTCTCTCACCGAGCAGCTCCGGCTTCATGAGGAATTCGAATGTGTCGTCGCCAATAGTGGCCAAAACGCCCTCGAAGTCGCCAAAGAAAATTACTACGACATTATCCTTCTTGATGTCGGCCTGCCCGATATGGATGGTCGTGATGTCTGCAAACTGATGCGGCGCGCCGGGGTCAAATCCCCGATCATCATGCTGACCGGTGCCGACAGCGATTCTGATACGATCCTTGGCTTGGAATCGGGTGCCAACGACTATGTCACCAAGCCGTTCCGCCTGAACGTGCTGCTGGCGCGTATTCGTGCCCATATTCGCCAGCATGAACAAAGCGAGGATGCGGTTTTCGTCATCGGCCCCTACAGCTTCCAACCCAGTGCCAAGCTTCTGATCGAAACCACGACCGAGAAAAAAGTCCGTCTGACGGAGAAGGAAACCTCGATCCTTAAATTCCTGTTCCGGGCGGGCGACAAACCAGTCACACGCGAAACCCTGCTTGACGAGGTCTGGGGCTATAACGCCGGGGTCACCACCCACACGCTGGAAACACACGTTTATCGCCTGCGCCAGAAAATCGAAAAGGACCCGTCAAACGCGACGATCCTGGTCACCGAGCCTGGCGGCTACAAGCTCGTTCCATAACCAGACCCAGACAAACCGCAGAAATACAAATAATTTGCAGAAATCCCGCCGGGCTAAATTCACTTGGCGGGATTTTTGATTTTTTCGTCACAAAACGGCTTTGAGCGCGTCTTATACGTCTGGGCCAGTTATCCACATTTTCTGCCAAATTCGGGCAGTTGACCGAAATCACACCTTAGAGATAGAAAAATCGGCGTTTACAGCATCAGATTTGCGTCGAAAACAATAAAAACAGGGTTGCAGCCGTCTTTAAAAGGCTTCATCTGGCGATTTAATAGCCCCGTGAGCCGAAAATTGCTGTCCCGACACGGATATGGGTCGCGCCAAGCCGGATTGCTGCCTCGTAATCGCCACTCATGCCCATGCTTCGAATGGCCAAACCATGACGGTCGGCAATTTTGCCTAACAGGGCAAAATGCGATGCCGGTTCCTCATCCACCGGCGGGATGCACATCAATCCCTTGATCGGCAATTTCAGGCGTTCGATGCAATCGATAATAAAATCATCGGCATCGGCCGGGGCTATTCCGGCTTTCTGCGGTTCTTCTCCGATATTGATCTGGATATAAAGATCGGGGCATTCGCCGGTCGTATCGCGATGCTTTGCCAGCGCATTGGCAAGTTTTGGACGATCAACGGTTTCGATCACATCAAATAACGCAACCGCATCTTTTAGCTTATTGGTCTGAAGCGGCCCGATCAGATGCAGTTCGATATCAGGGAATTCATCCCTCAGGCCCGGCCATTTCCCTGCTGCTTCCTGTACCCGGTTTTCACCAAACACCCGCCGCCCGTCGACAAGAGCGGGTCGCACATGATCGGCATCGTGGTTCTTGCTGACACAGATCAGGGTGACATCGCTGGGTGCGCGACCAACCGCTGTACAGGCTTTATCGATATTTTGCTGGATCTCGGCAAGATTGGCCGCGATGTCGGGATTGCCGGATGACAGATGCTGATCGCTCATGGATGATGGCCCAAATCGGTACAGGAATCGGTGAAACAGAATCGGGATACTATCAATGGATGCCACACTGGCAAAGCAGGCACGCCAACTCAATTTGCGCAATGGCGGTTCTGATTGCCCAATCCCGCCGATCATATTGATGACCGACGACAAACGCATGCCCGATCCGATCCCGGCAATCATCGGTCTGCCGCGCAGAAGCATGGTAATTTTCCGACACTACGGGCTCAAACCCAAGGACCGCGCACACCTTGCCTACATCGTTCGGCGAACCTGTCGCCAATATGGTCACCTTTGCCTGATTGCCGATGATCTTGCACTGGCCTTGCGCCTAGATGCCGATGGTATTCATTTGCCGGAATACCGCATCGAGAAAAGACCACATATCTATCGGCAAATACCACACGACATGTTTGTGACATCCGCCTGCCACAGCTTGCAAACGCTGCGCAAGCTGGCACTTCTCGCACCCGATCAACGTCCCGATGGTGTTCTGATCTCGCCGGTTTTTGCCACCCAAAGCCATCCCGGTGAACCGGGCATGACGTTTTCGATATTCCTTCAAAGAACTGCTTTTTGCCTCAGTCTTGGCCTTATCCCCGTTGCCCTTGGCGGCATAAAACCCGACAATGTCGCCCTGTTAAGGGGATCGGGCGTTGCATCTTTGGCCGGGATCGGGTTCTCTGCCACATAACACCGAGCAAAAGGTGACCGGAGATCGCCCGAAAATGCCTGCACATCACCATCCCGCCCGTAAGAAATTTACCCGGTTTGCATCAAAACAGCCGTTTCAGTTCGGCCTGCCCAATGTCAGCCCGGACCTCGTGCAGGCATCGGATAATAGCCCGGCCTATCTGACACGCACCTCATCGCTTTTGCGCCAGCAAATTCTTGCCAATGCGCCATCAGTAAAAATCATATCAGATAGCGTTCAACCTGATGTGCTTGCCCGCGATGCATGGGCCGATACCGATTTTGACCGGAAACGGGTCCTGTTTTTGATCCCGGACGATGCGATTGGCGATTGTGTCGGCATGGTTCTGTTTCTGCGTGCCTTTGCAACAAAATATCCCGGCGCGAAAATCGCTGTGCTCAATAGCGGTACGGCGTCTGACATATTCGCCACCATCCCCGATATCACGATCTTTCAGCTTTTCATCTCCGCCAAACGCCTCAAAACATTCGACTATCTGATCGATTTCAGCGAGATGGAAGGCTGGAAAGATATCGCGACCATGCCGGTTAACCCGGAAGAGGCACTTTGCGAGGCATTCGGAGTTCCGCCGATCCCGCTTGCATCCGAACGCGCACCGAAACTGGCATCGGGTATGAAAATTGGCATCCTGCCAATGGCCTCATCCCCCCTTCGCACCCTTCCCCCGGAACTAGTGCACGAAACCACAGAACTCCTTGCACAAGCCGGATTTGAAACCACTCTGATCCTCAACGCCTATCAGGGGGTAATGAAGAAATATAAGGACACGATCGGGTCGTTCAACACACCGAATATCCGCGTCGTTGACGGTTTCAAAACCATTGGAAATCTCGTGTCCTTCATCCGGGAACAGAATTATGTCGTGCTGGCCGATAGCGGACCTGCCCATATCACCAAGCTGTTTCAAACGCCCGGCATTGGTATCTATAGCTCGGCCTCTGCCACCGTTTTACAGGGCCGCCATCACAACCTTTACCCTTGGCAAAGCAGTTATAAAGGCGAGTTCTGCGAAGCGCCCTGCGGGCTTGCAAAATTGCGCGCAACCACATCGGGTGAAATCGGCTGCATGGGTAGCCTCCGACTTCCAATGTCGGAACTCGGAAACCTGCCGGTCAATTCTGACAGGGCACTGGCCGAACGGCTTGTGACCGAAAATCCGGTTCCCTGCGTCGCCGACCTTGTCGCACAGAAAGACCGCTTTTTAGCTTTTCTGCGTCAGGATATCGGGATCTGAGCCAGAACAACGGATGTTGGACAAAAAAGAAAAGGGCGGAAAACCGCCCTTTTCAAATCACGCTAATTCCCAGGAATTAGAAGGTCAGTGCCAGACCGGTGACAACGCCGTAACCGTCATTGTCCTCTGCGCCATCGACTTCGTCATCGAACCAGAAGATCGAGGATTTCCAGGCAACGCCGGCACCAAGGGTGTAGGCAAGGCCCAGATCGGCGGTGCTGATTTCACCGGTACCGTTACCACGGCTGCCATTACCATATTCAGCATAGCCATAGGTCAATGATACAGCTGCGGCATCCATTTCATAGGAAACACCAACGTCGAACTGATCGGTATCGTCCGGATTGCGGCTACCTTCGCTGAAGCCATAGTCATCGTCGGTATGGGAATAGGAGCCGCCAACGGTGAAGTTGCCGAAACCAACATTCAGACCGCCACCAACAAGATTGCCTTCCCCCCAGTTTTCGCCAATCGCGGAAACACCAAGCGAAATACCGTTGAAATCACCCATGTATTCAAGCGCACCGGAAACGATGTTGTCGCCAGAACCCGAGGTATCGGAATGCAATCCACCGATTGCGCCGTTCGAGACGTTTTTATCGAAGGAACCATTTTTACCACTATCATCCGCAAAGGATACACCAGCGCGGAAGCCGCTGAAACTCGGCGTGAAGTACGTGACGCGATTCTGATCACCATTCGGGACAGTGGTGTCGATCAGATAGGAGTTAACCCAGATGTCGAGGTCGCCATCGTTAACGCCAACCGGACCTACTGCTGGTGCAACGATCTGCATCGAATCGGCTGCACTATCGTTTTTGCCCATCTCAATACGACCGAAATTGCCGCTGACATACAGGTACTGTTCATCGATCTGGTCACTGGACGTTTCGCCTTCTAGCTCGACCACCGCACCAACTTCAATACCGTTATCGAGGGTGGTCGAGCCCTTGAAATGAATTTCGGTATCGGATTGGAAGGCGTTGTTGCGATCACCGACTTCCTGATCGGCAAAACCGGCCCACTGGTTCATGTAACCACCAACCGACAATTTAATCGGCTCGGAGGCCTGAGCTTGGCCGACAAACGCAACAGCAACAAGTGCGCTTGAAGCGATCAATATCTTTTTCATTTTACCCTCTTGGTTTTACGTGTGGACCGAGCATTTGTCTCAATAGACATGCTCGAACTCTCCCGACTGATAAAACGATTTAAATGACCAATAGTCAATTATAATGGAATAGATAATGTTTTTTGTCGCAAGTTTGTGGCAGAATAAGCACACTCAGATATTAAGGCCTATTACTCTGGGAACAATGATATTATCCCAGCAGACTTTGCAATTTCACATCCGCCCGATTATATGACCTATAGTCATTTAAATTACATGCTCAAAGCAACAAGCATTGGAAACATGGCTATCCACACACATGGCCAAAGATGACATTATCGCGCAGGCATTCCCTCTGCCTGCGCGAATTTTTATTGTCGCAGCACAAAACAAGTTAAGATCGTTTAATATTGGCAAAAATATCTTTCGCAGATAACCAACCGCAGCCAACAGAACATCGGTAATTTCTAAATAAAAAATCCCGCTCAGCGTTTTACAACAGAGCGGGATTGGCAATAAGAAGGGGGCTGAAAACCGCCCCCTTCAAATCGTACTAATTCTGGATGAATTAGAAGTCGAGACGCAGACCGGTTACAACACCGTAGCCATCGTTATCAGCAGTGGTATCGTTCTCCTGATCGAACCAGAAGACCGACGAACGCCACGAAACGCCAGCACCAAGAGCATAGCGCAGACCAAGATCAACCGCGCTGACGTCACCGGTACCGAAATCTTCATAACCATAGGTCAGGGAAACGGCAGCAGCATCCATGGCGTAAGACACACCAATATCAAATGCGTCCAGATCCTGGCCGGCAGTGTCACGCGAGCTCAGACCATAATCGTCGTCGGTATGGCCATAAGAACCACCAACGGTGAAGTTGCCAAAGCCAACATTAGTACCCAAGCCGTACCAATTGCCTTCACCCTGGTTTTCACCAACAGCCGACAGACCAAGCGATACACCACCGAAGTCACGGTTGAATTCCAGACCAGCGGAGATGATGTTGTCGCCAGCGCCCGAAGTATCGGAGCTCAGACCGCCAACAGTGGTTGAAGTACCTGAGGTGGTTACGGTTTTGTTGAAGGTACCGTTTTTGCCGCTATCATCAGCAAACGACACACCTGCACGGAAACCACCGAAGACCGGGGTGTAATAGGTCGCACGATTCTGGTCGCCGCTGGAGCGAACGGTGTCGATCAGATAAACGTTCGACCACTGGTCCATGTCACCGTCGTTGACGCCAACCGGGCCAACTGCCGGTGCGGTGATGCCCATGTCATCGGCGGCACTATCGTCTTTACCCAGTTTGAACTGACCGAAACCACCATTAATGTAAAGGTACTGTTCGTCGATCTGGTCAGAGGAGGTTTCACCTTCAAGTTCGATTACAGCTCCGATTTCAATGCCGTTATCAAGCGTGGTCGAACCTTTGAAGTGAACTTCGGTGTCAGACTGGAACGCGTTTTTACGACCACCGGAAGCAGTGGTATCTTCGTCAGAGAAGCCAGCCCACTGTTCCATGTAACCGCCAACCGACAATTTGATCGGTTCGGAAGCGGAAGCCTGGCCTGCAAAAGCAATAGCAACGAGCGCGCTGGAAGCAACAAGAATCTTTTTCATCTTACCCTCTTTATAATCTGTAGCCGATCAGCAACACCGTATTCCACACAACATGTCAGCTGACCACTGAGCGAGAGTAAAGCGGATATAATGACTTATGGTCAATTGATTTAAATGACCGATGACCAATTATGTCATTACGTGTGATATTTTAATCACAAATATTGCGGTTTTTTTCGTCATTTTTTCTGACCGTAAGCTACAAGAATAAAACCCGATGGCCTCCGGTAAAATATGCTTCCAGATAAATGACCGCCTATCCATTTATGTATGCTCGCTACAAAAAGGCTGAATTTCAGTTCTAAGTCGTAAAACGAAGATCAGCCATGATGTCATAAAGATGATCTGACGTACCTAATCGCTCACAGCTTCCTAAAACAAAAAAAGAAGGGAGCGATTTCTCGCTCCCTTCTCGCGTTTCTAGTTCTCTAAAGAGAATTAGAAGGAAAGTTTCAGGCCGGTAACTGCACCGTAGCCGTCGTTGTCGCTGGTGGTACCAGCTTTGTCTTCGTCAAACCAGAAGACAGAAGACTGCCAAGCAACGCCTGCGCCAAGCGTGTAGCTCATGCCCAGAGCAGCGCCCTGAGTTTCGGTGCTGCCAGTTTCCTGATATGCATAGGTTGCCGAAACAGAAGCAGCGTCCATGGCGTAGGAAACACCAAGGTCAAATGCATCGGTATCGTCAAGGCCAGCGGTGCTGTTACGCGAAGTCAGACCGTAGTCTTCTTCTTTGGTGCCGTAAGAGCCGCCAACAGTGAAGTTGCCGAAGCCAACGTTTACGCCAGCGCCATACCAGTTACCTTCACCCTGGTTTTCACCTTCAAGCGACAGACCAAGCGAGAAACCATCGAAGTCATTCGAGTAAGCAACAGCAGCAGAGACGATGTTGTCACCAGCACCCGAAGTATCGGAGGTCAGGCCACCAACGGTGGTAGAAGTGCCCGAAGTGGTAACGGTTTTGTCAAAAGTACCGTTGGTACGGCTGTCATCAGCGAACGACACACCAGCCTGGAAACCGCCAAAGTTCGGGGTGTAGTAGGTAACGCGGTTCTGGTCACCAGAAGACGGAACGGTATCGATTACGGTCATGTTGACCCAATCTTCCATACCGCCATCGTTCGGGCCAACCGGGCCAACAGACGGAGCGGTTACACCCATAGCGTCAGCCGCACTGTCGTTTTTACCCATTTCGATACGACCGAAGCCGCCGTTGACGAACAGGAACTGCTCATCCACCTGGTCGGTCGAGGTTTCGCCTTCGAGCTCGATACGTGCACCGATTTCGATGCCGTTATCAAGCGTGGTCGAGCCGGTGAAGTAAACTTCGGTGTCAGACTGGAACGCGTTTACACGACCACCAGCTGCATCGAGGTCCTGGTCAGCGAAACCAGCCCACTGTTCCATGTAACCGCCAACCGACAGTTTAATCGGCTCAGAAGCCGAAGCCTGGCCTGCGAAAGCAACAGCGACGATCGCGCTGGAAGCAAACAGAATCTTTTTCATCTTTTCCCTCAACGTCTTTGCAAGTGCGGAAAACCGCCTACAAAAATTAGATGAACGACTTTTCGCCGTTCGGTTCGGGGTAATGGAGCCAGTAAAACTATGGCGCGTCAACAACACTGTGATCGAAAAGATACATTCCCGCATCTTAGTTGCATATTTGACACACATGTTTTTGTTTGCTCCAAGCCGTGTCGGCCCTATAGTGCGGGCAGAAATTCTGATGCCTTGGACAAGGAATGGACCGTGCGATTGTCTCTTGTTAAAGTTTTTGCCCAGGTTGCAATATGTTTGCTGCTTGCAGCATGTGGTGCGGGCACCCAATCCGAATATGATAGTTATCCGGGCTCCGCGCCGGGTGACAAACGTGTTGGAACAACCGGCCGCTCGCAAACAATCGCGGACCAGAAAAAAGAAGGGACCCTGTTTGGTCCCGACGGCTTTAATTTTCTGGGTGGTGATGAAAGCAAGAATCAGGGCAACGGCACAGGTATAGGTGTGAACAGTTTTCTGTGGCGCGCATCCCTTGATACCCTCTCCTTCATGCCGCTGAATTCAGCCGACCCGTTTGGCGGTGTGATCATTACCGATTGGTACAGCCCGCCGGAAACACCAAACGAGCGTTTCAAGATTACGGGCTATATCCTCGGTACCGCCCTTCGCTCCGACGCGATCAAGGTCTCTGTCTTCCGACAGGTCCGAGTTGGAACGGACCAATGGGCAGATGCTGTGGTTGAACCAAGTACGATAACCGCAATGGAAGACTCGATTCTGACCCGTGCGCGTCAACTGCGCATTGACAGCGCAACCGCACAATAAGCATTCTGTTTGGATATGCCAGACACACCTATATATGTGTCAGGTCAATACAACCCCCATTCGCTGACACGTGAATGGGGGTTTATCTTGGCCCTTCATCGACCTGCATTATCACAATACGGGGATGATCTGCGCGCTGGGCGACTTGCAATCGCGTGCGAAATTCTTGGCCTGCTTCCTGCTTGGGAAGAACAAAAGGATTTTCCCCGCCAGCCAAAAAATGCAGGACCGGTTTCAACAGACATCATCGAAAACAATCTGGCAAAGCTTCATTCCCAGATAGGCAGTGATATCTTGTGCCTCACGCTTCTGGCAGATGTGCCACTTGATCGTCCTTTGCATATTACCCAAAGCAGCCTGATCGGCCATTGGCGCTGGCTGCGTCAGGTTTGGACCAAACTGGCGATAGACGAGCAGGCCTTTACCTTTATGCCTGAAGCCCAGGCTCACAGTTTACGAGATACGCCGAAAAGCAAAATTGTAGACGAGCTTGCAAAGGGTCGTTTCAATACGGCCGTTGCGAACCTGCGTAGCGACTTCAAGTCTCTTTCAAATAACAGCGACTCAGCTAAAGATCTTGAACTCAGACTTTCTTTCATCACGAACCTAACTCTGTTTTGCCCTTTGATCGGATCGGAACTATTGTATCGTCTTGGTCATGCGCCTTTCGGCAAAAACCATCACGCAAAAAATAGCGAGGAATGACGTTGCGCACCCTGTTATCGATTATCGCCGTGCTTGCCCTGACCGGCCTCACCGCTTGCGGCTTCCGCCCTCTTTATGCCGAGGATAAAGGCGGTGACAGTACCGCGGTCGATATGGCGAGGGTCAAAATATCGATGATGGAAGACCGAATCGGACAAATAACACGTAACGTTCTGGTCGAAACGCTGACCCCGCGCGGCCAAACTGTTCGGCCGGAATATACTCTCGATATTACTCTTGATGAATCAACTTCCGAACTCGGTTATACCAAGGACAATGAAGCAACTATTGCCGACTACATTTTGAGCGCCCAGTACCAACTTTCTCGAATTTCCGACTCAAGAATACTCCGTTCAGGCACGCTTCGCGCCCGAACAACTTACAACCTTGTCGACTCCGACTTTGCCTCACTAGAAGCAGAGTCCGCCGCCCGCTCAGACGCTGCCCGGAATCTTGCCCGACAGCTTGCCAATCAGGTCGCCGTTGGCCTGCGCAGCGGACGTTAGGTAATATCACGCAATGAAGCTCAAGGCGGCACAGGTTGAAAATTTCCTTCGCGCTCCCGATGCCAAGGCGCAACTCGTCCTGATCTATGGCGAGGATGAGGGGCTTGTACGAGAACGTGCGGTCAGACTTGCCAAAACCGTGGTCGAGGATCTCAAGGATCCATTCCGTGTAATCGAACTTGGCACCGCCCAGCTTAAGGAAGACGCCAGCCGTCTGCGCGATGAAGCCGCCGCCATCAGTTTTGGTGGCGGGCGCCGTGTGATCCGAATCCGCGACATTAGCGAGGCACAGGCCCCCGTCATTGCCGATTTCCTTGCCGATCCCGCCGGTGATGCCCTGATCGTCATCGAAGCCGGCAGCCTTGCGTCCAAATCGAAACTGCGTCAGACGGTCGAGAAAGCCGGTAATGGCATGGCACTGCCCTGCTATGCCGACAGCGGACGAGATATCGAAGCCCTGATCAATTCCGTCATGGAAGATCACAAACTGCGCATTGATCGCGATGCCATACGCTATCTGGTCGGTAACCTGGGCTCTGACAGGATGATTTCACGAAGCGAACTTGAAAAACTGGCTCTTTACGCTCTGAAAGAAGGTCAGGTCACATTGGCCGACGCGATGTCCTGTGTCGGGGATAGTTCCGCCCGCCATTATGACGATGTCGTGCAGGCCGTATCCCAGGGCAATGTCGCAAGCCTCGATAGCGCCCTGACCCGCCTGGTCGAAGAAGGCCTCAATCCGGTTGGCGCACTTCGCATGATGATCGGCTATTTTCAAAAACTACATCTGGTCAAAGGCCAGATTGCACAAGGCACGAATGCCGAACAGGCGATGAAATCGTTGCGTCCCCCCCTGTTTTTCAAGGCCGCAGATCAGTTTCGCGCCAATCTGCAGAATTGGGCATTGGGAAATCTGCAACGCGCCCTGCAAATCCTGCTAGAAGCCGAAAAGGATTGTAAAAGTGGGCTCGCCATCCCCGAAACCATCGCACACCGCGCGATGATCAAGGTCGCCGTTGCCCGCCAGAAGCAGGGCAGACGCTAACGACTATCCAATCCGCAACCGATAAGCAGCCCCACTGAACGAGTCGCACGGGGCTGCTTATCGGTTGCGGATTGGATATAAAAATCTATTCGTCGCTATTACTTAGGGCTCCATGAGCTTTACTCTTCAGGACTTTCGCGTCCGACAATGTCTCAAGCGCCTCTTCACCGACTTCATCCTGCTCAATCGGCATATCGCCTTCTGGCTCGTCTAGAAACGAGTCATCGACATCCAGCGCGATCTCGGTCGCGTCGGCAATCGATTCGAGCTCGTCAGTCAGAAGATCATCATCGATAAACATCGAATCGAATTCGTTGTTCCCCTCACCTTCGGGAACAAGCGGATCATCATCGTCATTAACCGGTGCCGACTCGCCCAACCGTCCCTGACTCAAACGTTTGAGAATATCGTCAAGTTGCTCAAGGGTTTCATACCGAACAGAGATTTTACCACCCGCCCCGTCAAAATCGATATTTACTGCCAGCCCCAACATATTGCTAAGATCATGCTCTAGCGCCACTGTATCTGGATCTTTATCGCTTGTGCGTCCCGACGAAGGCTTCTTCTGGCGCGCGGTTTTACCGCCGTCACTTTTCACCAGTTTCTCGGTCTGGCGAACGTTTAGCCCCTTCTTGACGATCTGGTTTGCCAGCTCGACCGCGTTATTCGCCCCCAACAGGGCCCGCGCATGACCGGGGCTCAGCACACGATCCGACAACATCTGCTTGATCGGTGCAGGAAGCGTCAACAAACGCAGGCTGTTCGCAATATGACTGCGGCTTTTGCCAAGCGCCTGAGCCAATGCCTCCTGAGTATGCGAAAAATCGCTCATCAGGCGGCTATAACCTTCGGATTCCTCGAGTGGCGACAAATCCTGCCTTTGCAGGTTTTCGATCAGGGCAATCTCGGCGGTTTCCCTGTCGTCAAAATCACGTACCAGAACCGGCACTTCGTGCAATTGCGCCCGCTGTGCAGCCCGCCAGCGACGTTCACCGGCAATGATTTCATAGGTGGTTTCACCTGTAGAGGACGCCCGCACAAGAATCGGCTGAATAATACCCTTCTGACGAATCGATGCCGCCAGATCGTCAATCGCCTCGTCATCAAAATTGCTGCGCGGCTGGAATGGTGATGGCTTCAGATCGGTGATGGCAATCAGCTGTGTGGTCCCGCCAGGGCCTGGATGAGCAACAGCCTCATTGCTACCAGCAACCGCTGCACCGACATCATCGTCTTCCTCGCCCAGCAGGGCCGATAGCCCCCGTCCCAAACCGCGTTTTTTTGCCTCACTCATGCCTTCACCCCTTCGCGTTTCAGAACTTCGCTTGCAAGATTAAGATATGCCCGCGACCCCGGACATTTCATATCATAGACAAGCACCGGCGTACCGTGGCTTGGCGCCTCTGATACACGGACATTGCGCGGGATCACCGTGCGATAAACGACATCACCAAAATAGTCGCGTACGTCATTGGCTACCTGTGCTGACAGGTTGTTACGCTTGTCATACATCGTCAAAACAATGCCCTGAATTTCAAGAGCAGGGTTAAAAGCCTTTTTCACCCGCTTAATGGTGCGTACCAGATGGCTTATCCCCTCCAGCGCGAAAAACTCGCACTGGAGCGGCACCAGAACCGCATCACTGGCAACCAACGCATTAAGCGTCAGCAAGCCAAGTGACGGCGGGCAATCGATCAGCACATAATCGACATCATGCGGCAACCGACCGAGCGATTCTTTAAGCTGCATCTCGCGGCGTTCAAAATCGACAAGCTCGATCTCCGCCCCAGAAAGATCCATACCTGATGGCACAATCGTCAGGCGTGGAATAGCAGTTGCCTTGCGTGCTTCTTCCAGCGTATTGCCGTTGATCAGCACGTCATAAGAACTTATCTGGCGCTCAGACGGACGCAGGCCCAAACCGGTGCTTGCGTTGCCCTGCGGATCAAGATCAACGATCAAAACCCGCTGGTTCACAGCCGCCAACGCAGTTGCCAGATTAATCGTGGTCGTGGTTTTACCAACCCCGCCCTTCTGGTTGGCCACGGCAATGATCCGCGGCCTGTGACCGGCCTCGGAAGAGATTGAAAGCGGCAAATCAATAACGTCGGTCACCGGTCAACTCCTTGCAAAATCAACACCACGCCTTCTGGATCAACCAGGCTGGCATGGGTGGTTACAGTGAATACCCAACCGGCTGCACGTGCATCGGCCAGCTCTTCCTCAAAGGCACGTCCTTTTAGCAACACATAATGCCCGCCCGGTTTAAGATGCCGCTGCCCAAGCTCCAGAAGCTTTGGCAATGGCGCAAATGCACGGGCTGTAATCACGTCGGCTTCACGCGCGTTGGCGACTTCAATACGCTCGCGGGCAATTTCGATCTGGCCCAACACCCCACAAACCCGCGCTGCTTCCAGCAGAAACACGGTTTTCTTGGTGTTTGATTCCATCAAAATTACGTCATTAGCTCCCAAAATCGCCAAAACGATCCCTGGGAACCCTGCCCCGGAACCGAAATCGACAATTTTCCCGCCACGGACAACGTCTTCCACATACGGCCAAAGTTGCGCAGAATCCTGTAAATGGCGTGTCCAGACGTCATCAGCCGTGCTGGCACCAACGATATTGATCCTCGGCTGCCATTTGACAACAAGGTCAGCATAAAGGCCAAGACGGTCCAATGTTTCACGTGAAACATTCAAATCGGTCTCAAACCATGTTTTTACGGGTTCTGAAATGGATTGCATGTTCGAGTTATAATCCGCGTTAATGATTCGCACCAGACTTGATTTTTTAAGCAAACACGTTTTATCGCGTCGAAATCAATAATTTTTGGGAAAAACACGAAAATGTTTCACGTGAAACATTCTACCGATAAGTAAAAGCATCACGCGTGCAAAAAGCCCGCGGTGAATGAAGCCCCATCGTCAATGACAAACAGCGGCACATCAAAAAAGGGCAGCACACTTATACAAAATGTACTGCCTTTCCGAAATTATGAACAACCCAACGTAAGTTCCAATCAGGCGCTGCGTATCGCCTTATGCTTGTGGCTTTTGATATGCCCAAGCAAGGCGGTCACTGCCGCGGGGGTGACACCCGGAATGCGTGATGCCGCACCAATAGTTTCGGGCTGGATTTCTTTCAGTTTCAGACGGATTTCTGCCGAGAGGCTGCCGACGCTATCGAAGTCAAGATCGCGCGGCAGACGCAATTCTTCATCCCGACGGAAGGCCGCAACATCGGCGGACTGGCGATCCAGATAGCCTTTATATTGCGCATCGATTGAAACCTGTTCTCGGATCGCCGGGGTAATTTCAGAAAGCTGCGGCCAGACGCGGGTCAAGGTATCGAAATCAATATCCGGATATGCCAGCAAGTCATACGCCGAGCGCCGCACACCATCCTGATTGATTTTGATGTCATGCTTCGCCAGACCATTCGGGGTTTCGGTCAAATCGGAAACGGTGCGTTTGGCTGTTTCAAGCGAAAGTTTTTTATCACCCCAAACCTGCTGGCGATGCGATGCCACGCAGCCGATGTCAAGACCACGATCCGTCAGACGCTGGTCAGCATTGTCCGCACGAAGCATCAAACGATACTCAGCGCGTGAGGTAAACATGCGATAAGGTTCGCGCGTGCCCAGCGTCACCAGATCATCAATCATCACACCGATATAGGCGTCAGCACGATCAAGAACAAATTCGCGCTCAACCGCCCCTGCTGTGCTTCCGGCGACAAGGGCAGCATTAACACCCGCGACAAGTCCCTGCCCGGCAGCCTCTTCGTAACCGGTCGTGCCATTGATCTGCCCGGCAAAGAACAGTGCACTGACTTTCTTGGTTTCCAGCGTATGGCGCAGCTCGCGCGGATCAACAAAATCATATTCCACTGCGTAGCCAGGACGGAAAATCGCGACCTTCTCGAGACCCGGAATGGTGGCCAGCATCGCAAGCTGAACTTCTTCGGGAAGTGAGGTTGAAATGCCGTTCGGATAAACCGTCGGATCGTCGAGCCCTTCTGGCTCCAGAAAAATCTGGTGCTGGTTCTTTTCGGCGAAACGCACAACTTTGTCTTCGATGGACGGACAATAACGCGGGCCACTGCTTTTGATCTGGCCACTATACATCGGAGCCCGATGCAGGTTTGCACGGATGATTTCGTGCGTCGCCTCAGTTGTCCAAGTCATGTGACACGGGATTTGCAGTACGGTGATTTCTTGGGTCAGGAAGGAAAACGGATCGGGCGGATTGTCACCCGGCTGTTCTTGAAGACTGGCCCAATCGATCGTTCGGCCATCAAGCCGTGCCGGGGTGCCGGTTTTCAAACGCCCCAAACGGAAGCCGAATTTTTCCAAAGTTTCCGAAAGACCAAGTGCTGGCGCATCACCGATACGCCCGGCCGGAGTGGTTTTTTCGCCAATGTGAATAAGACCACGCAGGAATGTTCCCGTTGTCAGAACCACCGCACCGGCATCATATTCGCGCCCGTCTTCGGTGATCACACCGGTCACGCGGCTGTCATCGCCCTCGGTAATTTTAAGGTCGTGAACCGCGCCTTCGATGATCGTCAGGTTTTCCTGATTGGCCAGAATATCCTGCACCGCTTCGCGATACAGCTTCCGATCAGCCTGCGCGCGTGGGCCGCGCACAGCCGGTCCCTTGGAACGGTTCAGCATTCGGAATTGGATCCCAGCGCGGTCAATCGCACGACCCATCACACCGTCAAGCGCGTCGACCTCGCGAACCATATGCCCCTTGCCAAGCCCGCCAATAGCCGGGTTGCAAGACATTTCTCCGATACGATCAGCACGGTGTGTGACCAGTGCGGTTTTCGCTCCCATGCGCGCAGCCGCAGCCGCAGCCTCGCACCCGGCATGGCCCCCGCCAACAACAATCACATCAAATCGGTTATCCGACATCGAATTCCTCGTTGAATTCCTTGACTACGCCAAGCCATGACATCTGCTCAATGCAACACAGCTTGCGAGTCTTATTCAGGTCTTAATTCAAAACCACGTGTCATCGAAATGGCCGATGTTTCACGTGAAACAATTTCTGATAATCTTATTTGCCGATACAGAAGTCGCCGAAGATAATATCAAGCAGGTCTTCCACATCGACGCGTCCGGTGATTTTACCGATTTCACGCACGGCAAGGCGAACATCCTCGGCCGCCAATTCGGCAATATCGGTCTGCAATCCGCGATCCAGATGATCACTGGCACGCTCAAGTGCCTGGCGGTGCCGCAGCCGTGTCAGGGGAACTGGTCCCGCAAAATCGAGCCCTTCTTTTACGCGAGTCTCCAGCAGTTGCAAGAGGCTTTCCATCCCCTGCCCGGTCATGGCCGATATGGGCAAAACGGGCAGCTCAAGCCGATCCCCTATTGCCGATTTTCCAGACCAGACTGTCGGGATATCGCCAACATCCACACCATCCACCTTATTGACCAGAAGGATCGTATTGGCATCAATCAGGCGCGCAGCCTCTGCGTCGATGTGGGGCCAGTCGGAACGATCCACCACAACAAGCCGCAAATCCGCATCCTCCGCGCGGGCGGTTGCACGGCGAACACCCTCGGTTTCGATCACATCGCCACTTTCGCGAAGGCCCGCAGTATCCACCATGGTGACGGGAAAACCACCAAGATCAAGATGGACTTCGATCATATCGCGCGTGGTTCCAGCGATCTCGGACACAATCGCCGCCTCACGCCTTGCCAGCCGGTTCAGAAGGCTTGATTTACCGGCATTAGGCGCACCGAGAATCACGATCTGGAAACCTTCGCGCAACCGTTCGCCGCGCCGGTTGTCGGCGAGATGTTTATCCATCTCGCCGTGAACGGATGACAAATCACCACGCACCACCGGCACAATACCACCAGGCAAATCTTCGTCCGGAAAATCGATATCCGCCTCGATGTAGGCCAATGCCTTCATTAAACGCGCGCGCCAGTTTTCGTAAAGGGCGCCCAATTCGCCTGCCATCTGGCGCACGGCCTGCCTGCGTTGGGCCGCAGTTTCGGCATCAATCAGATCGGCAATGCCCTCGGCCGCGGTCAGGTCCATTTTGCCATTTTCGAAGGCACGTCTGGTATATTCCCCCGGTTCGGCGATACGCAGGCCCGGTCGAGCGGCCAAGCAATCAAGAACACCGTCGATTACCGCACGCCCGCCATGAGTATGAAGCTCGACGACATCCTCGCCTGTAAAGCTGGCCGGACCTGCAAAATAGATCGCTACCGCATCATCAAGTCGCTCGTTCGTTTTCGGATCATGGATCGGCGCATAGATCGCATGACGTGGTTTTGGCAGGCTGTCGCGGCCCAGAAGCGCGCACAATGTCGCCCCAGCCATTGACCCGGATAGCCGGATAACCGCCACCCCGGCCCGCCCAGCGCCGCTGGAAAGGGCAAATATGGTGTCTGTCTGGCCCACTCGGATCGGGGTTCCACTGTCGGTCACGTTAATCGTCATCCGTTCTGCTATCCGTCACGCCATCTGAAGAAAAATGTTGCTGGCTGTCCATATCGGTCAGCATTCCGCGAAGGTCAACATATAGCTGCAATTACAAACAGGGCTTTAAGGCTGCACAAGATAGCTGAAAGCGGCATATCATCAGCTTTCTGACCACCACATGATCCTCGCGGAAATCGGTTTCCAGTTTGATTTACAGATCTTTGGAAACGGCACCAACTTGTCACCGTTCTCGTTGCCGGAAAACACAAAACGGCCCCTGTCGGAGCCGTTTGAAGTGATTGTCCTAATGATGATGCCGCGCATCGCTCCTTACCGGTTTATTGATCCGGGCTTAGGCGCAGCCGTTCAACCACCTTTCCCCCGACCAGATGGTCATTAAGGATGGTATCAATATCTTCGATCGTCTCGTAACGATACCAAGTGCCTTCGGGATAGATCACCATCACCGGCCCCAGTTCGCAGCGATCAAGACATCCGGCGGTATTGATACGAGTCATTGGCAGACCCAGTTCCTTGGCGCGAACCTTCATGTAATTGCGAAGCTTCGTAGCACCCTTGGAATTGCAGCATCCGCGTTCGTGCGTCGCGGGGCGCTCGTTCTGGCACACGAAAACATGCGCCTGATAAAAATGTGCCTCGGTCGTCAAGCTAGTCAGTCCTTGGTGTTCTTGCCAGTGGTGTTTCCGGCAGCGTTAAACTGGCTCCAGAAGGCTTTCTGAAGCTGTTCCCAGTTCTGCATGCCCTGCGGCAGCCAGGTATTGAGCATGGTTTCGGGATCCATCGCCGCAAGATTGGCTTTCATCCGGTCCTCTATATCTTTCATCAAGGCCTGCTGCATGGGCTGCACATCGGGCAGACCAAAAAAGGTGCGCAGTTCTTCCGGCGTGCAATCGATATCCACGGAAACTTTCATCGCCCTGATCTCCTCTGTTTGATCTTCTGCTTTTTATTGGGTCCATTATGGACGTCCGTGCGAAGTTCTCAATCACTATCGACCTCAGAGCACTTCCAATCAGTTAAAAGCCGATAAAATCGCAATATATTGCTAATCCAATCCCTTTACCCCCCTTGTCTTTCGCTTCAGGGGCTTTACCCTTACATCCATAGAATGAATGTCAGCAATGGGATGGAACACTGCCCTTCCCGCAAACCATAAAAAGCCCGCCACCTTTACAGGAAATCCGGACGGGCACAGGACACGATGCCATGAAACTTGCGCAGAACAACCTTGGTTCGGAAACCAGCCCCTATCTTTTGCAGCACCGTGATAATCCGGTGCATTGGCAACCCTGGAGTACCGAGGTTCTTGCCGCGGCCAAGGGGGCAAACAAGCCTGTTCTGCTATCGGTTGGCTATGCGGCGTGTCACTGGTGCCATGTTATGGCACATGAAAGTTTCGAGGATGATGGTATCGCGGCACTGATGAACGAGCTGTTTGTGAATATTAAGCTCGACCGCGAGGAACGCCCCGATCTTGATAGTGTCTATCAGAATGCGCTGGCATTGCTGGGTCAGCAGGGCGGATGGCCGTTGACCATGTTCCTGACGCCGGATGGCGAACCGTTCTGGGGTGGGACCTATTTCCCCAAGGAGGCACGGTATGGCCGCCCGGGATTTGGCGATGTTTTGAAGTCGGTTTCAGAAATCTATACCCAACAGCCCGATAACATCCGCCATAACGTTGCACAGATCGGTCAGGCGCTGATTAAAATGAATAGCGGTGCAACTGGTTCGATGCCGTCGCTCGCAATGATTGATCAGTGCGGGCATGGCTGCTTACAGATCATGGACGGCGAAAATGGCGGCACAAATGGTGCGCCAAAATTCCCGCAACCAAGCCTTCTGGCCCTTATATGGCGTGTCGGAGTTCGCACCAACGATACCGATCTTAAACACATCGTCCGCCACAGCCTTGATCGCATGTGCCAGGGCGGGATTTATGACCATGTCGGTGGCGGTTTTGCCCGTTATGCCGTCGATGACCAATGGCTGGTGCCGCATTTTGAAAAGATGCTGTATGATAATGCGCAGCTGATTGATCTTCTGTGTGATGTCTGGCGTGAAACCGGCAACCCGCTTTATGAAACCCGCATTTCCGAAACCATCGACTGGATCCTGCGCGATATGCGAGTCCCCGGCGGAGCCTTTGCCGCCAGCCTTGATGCCGACAGCGAGGGTGTAGAAGGCAAGTTCTATGTCTGGGACGAAGCCGAAATTAACGCCATTCTTGGCAATGATGCCGCCCTGTTCAAGGATATCTATGACGTCGGTCCCTCGGGCAACTGGGAACATAAAAATATCCTGAACCGCACGCAATCGGGCCTTGGCCTTGCGGACCGGACGACGGAAAAGAAACTTTCGGAAATACGGACAAAGCTTTTGGCAGTGCGTAACAAGCGCATATGGCCGGGATGGGATGACAAGGCTCTGACCGACTGGAACGCAATGACCATTGCAGCTTTGGCTGAAGCCGCAATGGTGTTCAAGCGCGCAGACTGGCTTGATTATGCGAAGCTTGCCTATAATTTTGTGATCAACAGCCTGATGACTGGCGAAAGCAATGACCGGCGCTTCCTGCATAGTTATCGCAATGGCAAGGCACAGCATGCCGGGATGCTCGAAGATTACGCGCACATGATCCGCACGGCTTTGCGGCTTTATGAATGCTTTGGCGAGGATGCATACCTTCGCGAAGCCACCGAATGGTGCGAAGCAGTCGAAAACCTGTTTGCCGACACCAAAGGTGGTTATTTCCAATCGGCATCTGATGCCGATGATCTGGTTGTGCGCCAGAAACCGCATATGGATAATGCGGTTCCGGCCGGAAATTCGGTCATGGCACAAAATCTGGCGCGGCTTTATGCACTGACCGGCGATACCAAATATCGCGACCGGGCGGAAATCACCATTGCCGCCTTTGCCGGGCGATTAAACGAACAATTTCCCAACATGCCTGGCCTTCTTCTGGCAGCCGAAATGCTGCAAAATCCGCTTCAGATCGTGCTGATCGCCAAGGAACCCAGCCAGATGTACATGGAAATGCGGCGCGCCATCTTTGCCGCCTATCTGCCAAACCGTGCGATCACCATTCTGGCCGACACCGATGCCCTGCCCGACCTGCACCCAGCCAAGGGAAAAACCGCGATTGACGGACATGAGACAGCCTATGTCTGTCAGGGGTCGGTCTGTTCCGCCCCGGTTACTAATGTCGCCGACCTTGCCAAGCTGCTTGCCAATTTACCAAATAAGTCGACATAAGAAGAGCCGCTGATACGATGCCTGCTCAACTCGGATGTTTCACGTGAAACATCCGATGGTTGGCCTCCTCCTCCGGCATCCAAAAATTAATTATGCCTTTTACCCCTTCCCACAAGCCGCAGGATTTCGACCATGCCGCAGATTTCGATGAACAGCCCGGTCGGGGCGATTACAATTTTCGAATTCGACGATCAGATCGTCGCCGTCGATTGGGGCTTTGTCGAGGATATGGAACCGAGTCCGGTCCTGAGCGATGCCAAAGCGCAGCTCAATGCCTATTTCGATGGCAAGCTTGATGCCTTCAACCTGCCGCTGGCGCCCGATGGCACCGATTTCCACAAGGCTGTATGGGAGGCGATGTGCAAAATCCCGCTGGGCAAAACCGCGACCTATAAGGATCTGGCGATTGCAGCCGGGGCACCAATGGCCTATCAGGCTGTTGGTACGGCCTGCGGGCTTAATCCAATCCCCATAATCATTCCATGCCACCGTGTTCTGGCGAGCGGCGGCAAACCGGGCGGTTATTCCGGCGATGGCGGACTTGAAACCAAACGCGCGCTTTTGAAAATCGAAGGCGTCGATCTGGTTATCCCAAGCGATCAGGGCAACCTGTTCTGAACAAAGCAGCTATCAGCCAATTTTGTCTGGCATTCCATCAGATGAAATACCGTCTTTTAACCTCCGTCCGAACGGACAAAACCAAACCTGCCGGATAGCAAAATGCCGTTTTCTGACATAGACTTGGTCCATTGATCAGACAAGCGCCAAAATGGCGCATTAACGGGAGGTCTCCATGACCAAAGCTTTCCGATTTTATGAAACCGGCGGCAGCGATGTCCTGCGTTTTGAAGATGTCGAGGTTGGTGCACCAGGTACCGGTGAAGTTCGCCTGCGACAGGAAGCCATCGGACTGAACTATATCGATATCTATTTCCGTTCCGGGGTTTATCCGGCCCCGTCCCTGCCATCGGGCCTTGGGCTTGAAGGTTCGGGCGTGATCGAGGCGGTTGGTGACGGCGTAACCGACCTTGCAGTTGGTGATCGGGTTGCCTATGCCGCACAACCGCTGGGTGCCTATGCCGAGGCACGTGTAATGCCGGCCAAGGGTTTGGTTAAAATCCCGGACGGAATCAGCTTTGATCTTGCAGCAGCCGCAATGTTGCAGGGCATGACCGCTCAGTATCTTTTGCGCCGAACCTATCACGTCAAAAAAGGCGATACGATCCTTATCCATGCGGCTGCAGGCGGGGTTGGCCAGATTGTTTGCCAGTGGGCCAAACATCTGGGTGCCACCGTAATCGGTACCGTCGGATCGAAGGAAAAAGCCGAGATCGCCAAATCCAAGGGCTGCGATTATCCGATCCTTTATCGCGAGGAAAAGGTATCCGAGCGTGTCAAAGAGATCACCAACGGCCAAGGCGTTGAAGTTGTTTATGATTCCGTCGGTAAGGATACCTTTGACGACTCGCTGGATTGCCTGAAACGTCTTGGCATGATGGTCAGTTTCGGCCAGTCATCAGGCGCTGTCCCACCCGTCCCGCTTAAAGCTCTCGCACCCGGAGCCTATTTCCTGACCCGTCCGAGCGTCTTTCAATATACCGCCACTCGCGAAGAGCTTCTGGCAACCGCGAACGAGCTATTTGACGTGCTGAAATCTGGTGTGGTGAAGATTGATATCGGCGCGACATATGACCTTGCGGATGCCAAACACGCACATGACGACCTTGAAGGCCGCAAAACAACGGGCTCGGTCATACTGAAACCCTAAGACTTTATCGCATTGAAAAACATCGATTCACGCCTTTGCGGAAATGAAAGGAATGGGAAGAGGCAGGGTTAAACCCCCGCCTCTTCCTTTTCCGTGTGCCAGGCACGAACATCGCGCGCGATAGCATCGAAACGATCCGACAGGCCGGAACTAACCGCACGGCACGGAGCAATGACAGCTTCGGCCCAATCGACATAGCGCAGAATCTGTTCTCGGTCCCAGCCAACCGGGGTATCGGTCAACATCGCGCCAACATTGGCGACCTTATCGGCCAGACGGACCAGTTTAGCCCCGTTACTAAGATGCGGGGCGGTTTCGATCTGGCGGGCTTTGCGCTCATCGCGCGGCAGCGCCTTGTCATCGCTGACTTCAAGGACGATATCGGCGATCATTTCATTGAAACAAGCGGCAATTTCATCGCGAGTCGCCCCGCAATCCTCGATCACATCATGCAGGACCGCAGCACAGAGCACGTATTCATCCGTATGCGGTTCGCACTCGATGATCAGGCGCGATACCTCGATCGGGTGATTGATGTAGGGTTCATGGGCCGGGCCTTTGCGGCGCTGGTCACGATGCGCGCGGGCGGCAAAATCGACGGATTTCAGTAAAAGCTGCATCAGCCTTGAAAAAAGTAGTGGAAGAACGAGACCAGAGTCACATTTGATTGCGGCTACTGCAAGCATTGATGGCTATCGACATCAAAAATCTATGCCCCACATACAGGAAAGAGCCAAAATCAAGGAGATAAGCGAGACATGCCCGAGGAAATGAATCTTAAACTAACCTTGCAAAATACCAGCACCGAACCTCTGCATTTAACCAGTCTGGCACCGCAAACCGGCTGGAAATCGGCCCCGCCCCATCATCTGGCCGCCAATAACCAAATGGATTGCGCAATCGTCGCTGCTGATGAGCTGACAATCACCCTTCGATACGGGGTACATCATATCGGGCTTCATTTTGGTAATGGAAAGCTGCATGTCGAACCGGGTGATAGCAAACTGATCCGGCAGAAACTTGACGGTCACAATGCCGAACTAACATTGGCAATGACCTGAATAGCGAAGTGTTTCACATGAAACATCCCGCAAGGTTGCAGATCAGGCCCGGTTCCGGCGAGTGCCTGCCATTCGGCGGCCCGCACAGCACAGATATATTCATCGCGCAAAGGCAACCTGTCACTGTTCAAGCGAAGTAGATCACAGTGATCTACCGCACTCATAAACCTGTCGGATACCTCCTGCCGGCAAACAAAAACCCCCGACAGATTGCCGGGGGTTTTCCATGACGGGTCGATTACAGGATCGAACGGCGATCAGCCATTCATTGAATCGAAGAAATCGTCGTTGTTTTTGGTCGATTTGAGCTTACCGAGCAGGAATTCCATCGCATCCTGCGGCCCCATCGGGTTGAGGATACGGCGCAGAACCCACATTTTGGAGAGCGCGCTTTTTTCGACCAGCAGTTCTTCCTTACGGGTACCCGATTTAAGAATATCGATCGCCGGGAAGATACGTTTGTCGGACAGTTTGCGATCCAGAATAAGCTCGGAGTTACCAGTACCTTTGAATTCTTCAAAGATGACCTCGTCCATGCGCGAACCGGTATCAATCAGGGCAGTTGCGATGATGGTCAGCGAACCGCCTTCTTCTATGTTACGTGCCGCACCGAAAAAGCGTTTCGGACGCTGCAGGGCGTTGGCATCGACACCACCGGTCAGAACCTTGCCGGAGCTTGGAACGACAGTGTTGTAAGCACGTGCAAGACGAGTGATGGAGTCCAGCAGGATGACGACATCGTGCTTGTGCTCAACCAAGCGTTTTGCCTTTTCCAGAACCATTTCAGTGACCTGGACGTGACGCTGTGCGGGTTCGTCGAAGGTCGAACTGATGACCTCGCCCTTCACGGAACGGTCCATGTCGGTCACTTCTTCCGGGCGTTCATCAATCAGAAGAACGATCAGATAGGCTTCCGGGTGGTTTTCCTCAATCGCGTGCGCAATGTTTTGCAGCATCACGGTTTTACCTGTGCGCGGCGGTGCGACGATCAGGGCACGCTGACCTTTACCAAGAGGGGAAACAAGTTCAATCACACGGTTCGTGATGTCCTTGTTGCCTTCCTGATCAAGGTGGCGCTCCATCTTGAGCGGTTCGTCCGGGTAAAGCGGGGTCAGGTTATCGAAATTGATGCGATGGCGGACTTTTTCGGGCGCATCAAAGTTGACCTTGTCGACCTTGAGCAGCGCGAAATAACGCTCGCCCTCCTTGGGCGAACGAATCTGGCCTTCAACCGTATCGCCCGTGCGCAGACCAAAGCGCCTAACCTGGCTCGGCGAGACATAGATATCGTCCGGACCGGCAAGATAGTTTGCCTCGGGACTGCGCAGGAAGCCAAAGCCGTCTGGCAGAACCTCCAACACGCCTTCGCCGAAAATGGCATGATCGTTTTCGGCCAGCTGTTTGAGAATGGCAAACATCAGCTCCTGTTTACGGAGCGTGCTGGCGTTTTCGATTTCGAGTTCCTCGGACAGGGCAAGAAGCTCCGTCGGGGATTTCTTTTTGAGTTCCTGAAGATGCATATGTGCGTTTAATGATCTTGTGATTGCCGGGAAAGGCGATGATTGAAAGGAGAGGAGATATAGAGAGGAATACGGTTGACGATCAGGCAGATCATAGTTTCTGCGGACCGGTCAGAACCTTGTAGTTGTGAAGCAGACAGGACTGTTTCATGTTTCGGGTGTAAAACACCACAGATTGATAACGCCGATTGAACCAATAGTCAAACCGTGTTTCAAGCCATTAAGGCAATATCACGTGCACCTGTTGCAGAACTGCCATGCCATCGCCTGCCCAAGCTAAACCGGCGAAAGATATTCTTCAACCAACTGGCGAACCTTCGTGCATCTGTCTGGTCAACCAACCCGTTCGCGGACTATCGCCAGCATACGGGCAAGCTGATCATCGCTTAAACCGGCAATCCGTTCCGACAGAAGATTGGCAAGTTCGGTTGCCTCTGGCTCAAGCCCGGCGGTATCTACCGTTACCTTGGGATGAGAAAGCTGTGCCAGGCGTTTGATTTCGTCAACTTCATCCCAGACCAGATTGAAATAGCCGCAGATTTGCTGCACCAGACCCGGGCTTGGCCGGCCACGATGGCCATGTTCAAGCGCGGAAAGGTATGCTGGCGAGAGCTGCAAGGCGTTTGCCATATCGGTCAGGGTGACATTATGCCGCGCCCGTAATTCGCGAATACGATTGCCAAAGGGTGTCACGGGCGTCTCCGTTTCAGCAGAACATAAAAAGCGCCCGATCCGCCGTGCTGGATACGGGCTTCGCTGATGGCAAGAATACGGGTGCGGAGCCTTGGCGCGCTTAGCCATTGCGGGGTGCGTTGGCGCAAAAGACCGGTGCGGCCATATTCATCAGCACGCGATCCTTTGCCCGTAATCACCAGAACACAACGTTTTCCGGCCCGCCAGCTGTCTTCGATAAAAGCATTCAGTGCATGGTGGGCGACATCCTGGGTCATGCCGTGCAGATCGATACGTCCGTCGATTGACATCTGGCCTTTCTGGAATTTTTTGGCCGTCGACTTATCAATGTTATCGGTGACACCGGGTTCAAGTTCGGCCAAGGCGCGATTCTTTATCTGCGGGCCTCGATCAGCATTGCGTGCAGATGGCAGATTGCGCGCAGCCCGGACTTCTTCGGCCTTCTTGATTTCGCCTTGCAGGTCATCAGGAAGCGGCATCGCCGTATCGCTTTTGGGATGATCTTCGTCCAGTTCGAACACGGCGTCGCTGCCCTTGCGCTGTTTGGAATGCAGGGGTTTGACATCACGCGTGAAAATTTCCCAAAGGGCCTTTTCTTCGTCGCTGACGGAGCGCCGTCTTTTATGGGTTTTCTTTTGTGTCATCCACCAGAACGATATGCAAACGGCGCGGTCCGTGCGCGCCTAGCTGTATCGTCTGTTCGATATCGCCTGTTCGCGACGGGCCTGTCACCCAAAGGAATGTTCGCGGCATATTGCCGTTTCCTTCCCATTCGCGCAACCGTGCCCATACTTCTTCGTAAGTTCCGACGATGTCGCTGACTTTTAAAACGACAATACGGGTGTCGGGAAGCATATTGAGCGTAAAGGCATATCGGCCCAGAGTAAACCAAGCCATAGGCATGACCGCCAACCGCGCCATAAACCGAACAATGGTGGGTCCAAAGCCTGATGATCACTACATGTGCGAATGTTCATAAACCGTATCAATCATCCCGCCCGAAAAGATCAAGACAGGCAACACCGTTATTGTCGAGGTTCAACATTGCTCGCAGAAACGCACTGTCGGTATTCGAAGACAAGCCATGTCTCTCACGTAAATTAATGAATTGGCCACTTTGCTTAATCTTATCGAGAGAGTTCTGAAGTTTTTTGATCTCGTCAATCGGGGCCGCATTGCTGATGGCAATATAAAGAAAACAACTGCGATATGGTAAAATCCCGTCAATATCGCGTTGCTGAGCACTGGGATCGACAATGTCGCGATATTGGCGCAGAACCGAACCACCAATTGCAATCAGATCCACACGATCAGCATGTAACATAGGCAGTAAAAGCTCTTCGCGTGGAACCAGAACAAGCTGTTGTGCGCCGCGTTTACGTAAATAGGGTTCACGCGCCGATCCCAACAAAACGCCGATCCGTGCCGAGGACAGGATGTTATCAAAGCTCATATCCTGCCATTTGGCACCGGCGTAACCATAAAGGTTCCAGATGGTGCGACTGATCGGCCCAACCCATTTGAAGCTGTCTTCGCGATCCGCGGTTCGAGTTGTCGGATAGATTACATGCCGGGTGCCCTGCACCGCCTGTTCCATAACCCGCTTCCAGGGTGCTTGCGCCGCAATGACATAGGGCAGACCAGCATCGTTAAACAGAGTCGTGACAAGATCATCAAAATAGCCCGGTTCGGGACGGACTTTATCACGACCGCCCTCAGACGCATGAATGGTATAGGCAAGTTCGCCATCGATGAGGGTGTCTGTTTGCTGCAACTGGATCGGGGATTGGTCACCCAATTGATATTGGGCGCTCGCATCGCGGGTTGGGATCCCCGACAGAAGCATTGCAGTGATCAAACATCCGATTACACCCGGCTTGTTGAAAAGCGGCCAGTTCAAGAACGGGAGTTCAAAAAGCAAAAAGACGATCTGACAAAAAAAAGAAGTTCTAAAAAAAACGGCATATCGGGAAAACATGCCGGTCACATCATACCTCTTCGTGCTTTAGCCAAAAGGCACCGGAAAGCTTTGTTTCAATATAGGCGCGATGTGCAGCCAATTCTTCGTCGCTGACGATATGGAGCCGTGGTTCAAGACGATTTTCCTTTGGCCCCACCACCATGCGCGGGGTATTCGCGGTCTCCTTTGCTTTGTCCTTGGCATTGGAATCAAGCAAAAGCCCATGTTGCCGCCCCCCCAGCAGTTCAAGATAAACCAGCGCCAACAGATCGGAATCGAGCAATGCGCCGTGCAGGGTACGGTTCGAGTTATCGATCTTGAAACGACGGCACAGCGCATCGAGGCTGACCGGAGAACCAGGGAATTTTTTGCGCGCCATCTGCACGGTATCAATCGCGCGATTCATGGCAATTTTCGGCTTGCTCAGCCATTCAAGTTCTGCGTTCAGGAATTTCATATCGAACGCAGCGTTATGGATCACAAGAAGCGAATCATCGCCGATAAATTTGAGAAAATCATCGACAATTTCGGCAAAAACAGGCTGGTCTTTAAGGAAATCGTCACCCAAACCGTGAACGTCGAATGCCTCTCTTGGCATCGGACGCTGCGGATTGATATATTGGTGATATTGCTGTCCCGTCGGCATGTGATTGATCAACTCGATGCAACCGATTTCCACCAGGCGATGGTCTGCATATGGATCAAGGCCGGTGGTTTCCGTATCAAGGACAATTTCACGCATGTCGGGTCCGATTTTCCAGTTGGTCAACGATGGTCCGTATCTTAGCGAAAGTTACCGCCCGCCCCAAGCCTGTCGGGATGATGAAATCGGCTTTGCGACGTTTTTCGCGATCGGGCATCTGTTTGGCAAGAATGGCGGAAAATTTGGCCTCCGTCATCCCCGATCGCGCCATAACACGTTGGCGTTGAATGAACTCCGGCGCTGATACTACTGCAACTTGATCGCAGCGTTTTTCGCCCGCCGTTTCAAACAGAAGTGGGATATCAAGTACAACCAATGGTCTTTGCGCCAGACGGTTCTGCTTTAGAAATCGGTTTTCTTCACCGCGAACCAGCTGGTGCAGGATTGCTTCAAGACATTTCAGCGCATCGGAATCGGCAAAAACGATTGGTCCGAGTATCTGGCGATCAATACGGCCGTCTTGCAGGACATCAGGGAATGCCGAAATGATCGGTTCAAATGCCGCCCCATCCGGTGCCATCAAATGATGTACGCTGGCATCGGCATCGTGAACCGGCACACCGAGATAGCGGAACATCCCCGCCGCTGTCGATTTACCCATGCCGATGGACCCGGTCAGTCCCAAAATCACCATAATAAATAGTGTCCTGTGATCTTAATTCGGATTAATCTGGCAAAAGCACGAATTCGCGAAGCTCTGGCGTAACCTCTGGATCAATCCCGAACCAGCGATGGAAACCCGGTCGTGCCTGATGCAGCAACATGCCTAACCCGTCAACCACTTGATTGCCGCGTTTTTTGGCCTGTGCCAGCAGATCGGTTATCAGCGGTGCATAAACGATATCGGTAACAAGGGCTGTTTGCGGCAAACCTTCAAGATCGATTTCAAGTTTCGGCTGTCCAACCATGCCAAGGCTTGTGGTATTGACCACAAGTGCCGCATCGGCAAGGCTTGCGGGATCAAGCGGCCAGTTCACAACATTTATCCGGGGATCATTAATCTCGGTCGCCAGATCTTCAGCGCGTTTGCGTGTACGATTGGCAATACGGATTTCGGGACTGCCTTCGTCAAGCAGGGCAATCAAAACCGCGCGCGATGCCCCACCCGCACCCAGCACCACCGCCGGACCAGACGCAAAATCGATATTCGGGGCTTCTTGGCAAAGGTTTTCGATAAAACCGAACCCATCGGTATTATCGCCCAGCATGCGGCCATCCTTGGCAAAGGTCACAGTATTGACCGCTCCGATGCGACGCGCACGATTAGAGAGTTCATCACATTCGGGCATCGCCATTTCTTTTTGCGGAATGGTGACATTGACCCCAGAAAAACCCAGATTTCGCAAGGATTTCAGGGCATCCTGAAAATTATCCGGCTCTACCGGGAGCGGCATATAGCAACCGTCGATCCCGTATTTTGCCAGCCAGTAACCGTGCAGACGCGGCGATTTCGAGTGCGATACCGGCCAGCCCATCACACCGGCAAGGCGCGAGGTACCCGACAGGGTTCGATAAGGGGTTCGCGAAATCATAATGAAGAATTTCCTGCCTGAATGTCTTTTATTATGCCTTGAGAATACCGTGATCACGCAAGAAGCCAATCAGCGGCAAAAGAGGCAGGCCCAGAACGGTAAAATAGTCACCGCGTACTTCGGTGAAAAGCTGCGCGCCAATACCTTCAAGCTGATAACCTCCAACACAGTCGTAAATGTCATCGCCGGCGGCATCAAGATAGTCTTCGAGCCATTCATCCGTAAAGTTGCGCATGGTCAGATGGGCGGTATCGATGGTGCCCCAGATACGTGATCCTTCCTTATAGATCACGGCCGCCGAAACCAGTTGATGGGTTTTACCGCGAAGCGCCAGAAGCTGGGCACGGGTATTGTCGCGGTCACGCGGCTTGTCAAACCAGATCCCGTTGCATTCCAGCATCTGATCGGCCGCTATAACGATACCATCGGGTTGCTGTCGATACATGCGCAATGCCTTCATTTCGGCGAGCGTTTCGGCGGCTTCGGCAGCACTGGCACCTTCGGCCTTCATTGATTGCTTGTAACCGTCTTCGTCGATCATGGAGGCAATTGCCTCGCAATCCACACCTGAATTTGTCAGCATGGAGTGGCGAGCTTTGCTGCTGGACGCCAGAATCAGTCTGGTCATGTATCGGTATCCTGTGATTTGCTTATGTCTTTGAATTAATCGAATTAATGACCGCGCCGGTCATACATGGTCGATAGAATGATCGCCGCGGTTTCTTCGATGGATCGTCTGGTGACGTTGATAATCTTCCAGCTGCGATCAGTAAAATAACGGCGTGCCTGATGGACTTCGTTTCGCACGGCAACCGGGTCAACGTAATCTCCACCCTCGCCGCGCTCGATCTGGCGCAGTCGATTTTTGCGGATCGATACCAGTTGATCAACATCCTTGATCAGGCCAACAACCAGCGGATTTTTAAGCTTGTCGAGTTCCGGGGGCAACGGGCACCCCGGCACAAACGGCACATTGGCGGTTTTGATGCCACGATTTGCCAGATAGACGGAGGTCGGTGTCTTTGACGTGCGCGAAACTCCGACAATCACGACATCGGCTTCTTCAAGATCCCAGGTCGATTGCCCGTCATCATGAGACAGCGTGTAATCAATGGCTTCGATCCGGTTGAAATAATCTTCGTCCATTTTATGAAGGGCGCCGGTGCGGCCGCGTGATTGCTGTCCCAGATACCCGGCCATCATGGTAATGGTATTATCAAGCACATGGCTGTGCGGTACCTGCAAACGGCGACAGCCTTCTTCGAGCTTACGGCGGATATCCATATCGAAAACCGTATAAAGCACGATACCGGGATTGCGTTCGATATCGGCAAGCACACGGGCAAGCTGCGCATCGGTTCGGATCAGCGACCAGACATGTTCATGGGCCCGGACATCGGGAAATTGTGCAATGCAGGCACGTGCCACCCCGTCAACGGTTTCACCGGTCGAGTCCGATACCAGATGGAGGTGAAAGATATTGTCGTCATCAATCATTGCAGACCCGCAATTTTCCAGCATTTCATATTACTTAACCGAAACCCGGTGTTCGATATTTCGATCATCTGCCATATGTCAGGGCACTGCAATCCCAACCATAAATTAAACTGACGGAGTCGAGCCTGTGGATAATTGTGGATAACGGGGGCGACTCCGGCCAAATGTTTTCCACAGATTTTATCCTGCACGTCATACAAAATTTCTCAATGCATTCGTCCCACGGGGGATAAGCGGAAAATTTTTTCCCTAATAGCAGGGATAACAGAGCGAAAACCAGATTAATCCCCGCTATCCCCATTATTCAAAAACGGCTTTTCCCAAGCTCATCCTTGGGAGTCGTTTCGAGTCGTCCCCAGTTTTCCCCAAGACCGTTTGAGATGAATCATTTTTCCCGAGTCGCAATGTGGATAAACTGTGCACCAAATTTGATCCCCGTTATCCACAGGGAACCACTAACAAACAACATCCTTTTTTATTAAAGAAGGTTTTGTTAGAGACACGGTGGAAAAACGGCTTGGAAAGGCTTCAGGACACAATTAACGGGTCAGGAACCGGGAACCAGACATAAGCGCCAGATCATCGTCTCTGACAAAAGGATCGGGACTATCATACCCGGAAACAGCCCGTTGAAAGGCAGTTACCGGCAGTCAAACAGGAAACGTCATGCCAAAACCAAACAAGACCTTTTTGCGCGCCCTTGCCGGTGAAACATTGCCGGTACCTCCCATCTGGCTCATGCGCCAGGCGGGTCGCTATCTTCCGGAATATCGCGCAACACGGTCCGAAGCAGGTTCGTTCCTCGATCTTTGCTATAATCCTGATCTTGCGTGTGAAGTTACCTTGCAGCCGTTGCGGCGCTATGACTTCGATGCGGCTATTCTGTTCTCCGATATCCTCGTCATACCACAGGCACTTGGACAGCATTTGGCTTTCAAGCAAGGGGAAGGCCCGCAGCTTGAAGCCATTAGAGATGCTTCGGGACTTGGCATCCTAAATGTTGATCATATCCATGACACACTGGGGCCGGTTTACGAGACGGTTGCAAAGCTCTCTGCATCCATTCCGTCTCATACCTCTCTCATTGGTTTTGCAGGGGCACCTTGGACGGTTGCGACCTATATGGTTGAAGGAAAGGGCAGCAAGGATTTTGCCAATATTCGCCGCTTTGCTTATGGCGATCCAGACGGGTTTTCACGTCTGATAGACATCCTGGTCGAAGCCACCACGCAATATCTGCTAAAACAGGTTGAAGCAGGTGCGGAATGCATTCAGCTTTTTGAAACCTGGGGCGGAGTACTGTCGGAAAACGGGTTTGAACGCTGGGTGATCGAACCGACCAAAAAGATTGTCGCAAATCTTAAGGCGGTACATCCGGATTTGCCTGTGATTGGCTTCCCAAGGGGTGCTGGCTTGCATCTGATCGACTTCAAACAGCAGACTGGTGTCGATGCCGTTGGTCTTGATAGTGGTGTTCCTTTGAAATGGGTTGCGGAAAAACTTCAGCCATTGGGCCCGGTGCAGGGTAATCTTGATCCGATGTATCTGATTACCGGTGGGGACGAAATGATTGATGAAACCCGCCGTATCCTAGATGTGCTGCGTGATGGTCCGTTCATTTTCAATCTTGGACACGGGATTACCCCGGAAACATCGCCGGAAAATGTCGGCAAGCTGGTCGATTTTATTCGAAATTATCGCTGATAATTGAAATCGATCAAATCGATTGAAAAATTCAATGCGTAAAATGGTTTAAACCCGTTGCACTTCGATACTGATTGGCCATTATAATCGGCAGGATCAAAAGAAGTGGGACGGGTTTATCCAGACAAAACTTCCGGGATGAACCGGACAGTTTCAAAACGCCATGAAGGATATGCCGATGTCCGAACTAAAGCGTAAAAAACGCGCGATCATTCTTTTCAATCTGGGCGGCCCGGATGGGCCGGATGCGGTTAAGCCGTTTCTTTTCAATCTCTTTAATGATCCGGCGATTATTAGCCTGCCCAATCCGTTCCGGTATTTTCTGGCAAAGCTTATTTCATCGCGCCGCGCACCGATTGCGCGCGAGATCTATAACCATATCGGCGGAAAATCGCCGCTGCTGGAATTGACTAAGGATCAGGCGGATGCGCTTGAAACAGCGCTTAACGGGCTTGATGACGGCTATGAAAATCGCTGTTTCATTGCCATGCGTTACTGGAAACCGTTTGCCGATGAAAGTGCGGCCGCGGTTAAGGCATGGGGTGCGGATGAACAGATTTTGTTGCCGCTTTATCCGCAATTTTCAACAACCACCAGCGGATCCTCGGTCAAGGACTGGAAACGGGCCTGTCACAAGGTTGGCCTTGCGGCGCCGATCAAAACCGCGTGTTGTTATCCAACCAATCCTGGCTTTATTGATGCATCGGCTGAAATGGTTAAGGCCGGGTATGAAAATGCCCTGAAAAAGGCTGCCGATCTTGGTGTTGGCAAGCCACGCCTGCTGTTTTCTGCCCATGGTGTGCCCAAGGCAGTGATTACCAAACGTGCTGATCCATATCAGTCGCAGATTGAAAAATCAGCACAAGCCGTGGTCGACAAGATGGCAATTGCCGATCTGGACTGGCTTGTGTGCTATCAAAGCCGTGTAGGGCCGATGGAATGGATTGGCCCGTCGACCGAGCATGAAATTGAACGTGCCGGCAAGGATGGCGTACCATTGGTGATTGTTCCGATTGCCTTTGTTACCGAGCATTCCGAAACGCTGGTCGAGCTGGACATTGAATATCGCGAAATTGCCGATGAGCTGAAAATCCCGGTTTACGAACGTGTTCGAACGGTTTGTTCGCATCCGCTGTTTATCAGTGGCTTGGTTGATGTGGTCAACGAAACCCAGCAGGAACTTGATCAGAACGGACCAGATGATTACGCGGTGGAAACACGTGGCTGGTGGTGCCCGGATGAACATAGCTGTGCGGTGGCCAAACAGCCGATGGGTGCGGGCCCTGCCTGATTATATTGCTGATCGGGCAATTTGACGTTTATCCTGTTTGAAACAAACAATATCGATTGCCCTGTGCCCCGAATCGACCAGAAGAGAGAGACATGGATACCTACAGCGTTATCAAATCCCTGCATGTCATCAGCATTATTGCCTGGATGGCAGGGCTTTTGTATCTGCCGCGGCTTTTTGTCTATCACTGCGAAGTGGCACCGGGTTCCGAAGCCAGCGAGAAGTTCAAGATCATGGAACGCCGGTTGCTGCGCGCGATCATGAATCCGGCGATGATTGCATCATGGATTTTCGGCGGTTATCTGATCCATGCAGCCGGTGTGATGACCGAGGGATGGTTCCACGTCAAATTGCTGTGCGTGGTGCTGATGACCGGGATGCATATGATGATGGCGCGCTATCGCCGTATGTTTGACGCCGATGCAAACACCAAGTCCCAGAAGTTCTTCAGAATTTTGAACGAGGGACCAACCATCCTGATGGTGATTATCGTCTTTATGGTCATTGCCCGCCCGTTCTGATCCGGATGATTTCAGGGTGATTTATCGATCATTTGAAAATCATTTCGGTATTAAAATAAAAAGGCCGCCAAGCGGGCGGCCTTTGTTTTGGTATCGTATCAAATTGACTCAAAGCAGGAAATCAGGCGTTGCCCGCAGGCTGACCTTCCATCTGTTTGGCGAATTTCTTGCGGAAAAGATCAGCAAAATCAATCTGCTGCATCATCAACGGTGGGAAGCCACCATCGGCAGTCAGGTCAGAGATGATTTTGCGTACATAGGGGAACAACATACGCGGAACTTCGATCAGAAGAACCGGCAGACGGTGTTCGTCAGCCACATTAAGCGTCACGACGGCACCATACTGAAGTTCGGCGATGAAGGCGACTTTGTCGGCAACGTCGGCTTTGACGTTGATCTTTACGGTGACTTCGTGAAGTTTCTGGTCCTGAGTCGTGCGCGCCTCGACATCGACATCGATGTTGATTTTCGGCTGCTGTTGCAGGGCTACGCTTTCCGGTGCATTCGGATTTTCGAAGGAAAGATCCTTGATGTACTGGGTATGGATCGTGATTGGGTTGCCAGTCGGCTTCTGTTCTTCGGCACCCTGCGCTGCACCGGTGGTGTTCTCGGCCATTAAAGTATAACTCCCTTAAATCTCGGTCTTGATCAGAAACAAGCCGTTCAGAACGTATCTGCCAGGGCATTGGCAGCATGGTCAGATGTTCTGAAACTGGCTGATATGCTTGTTTCTGACGCCGCAACCTTGCGGCATGTCCTTTCATGGCCTAGCATGTCTTCTGGATACGGGCAAGAAAATCGCCGTAACATCCGGTCTAGGTCACAAATGGCGCAAAAAGGCCACTTTCGGTGTGATCGACAGTAAGTAGCCAAGCCTTGCAAAATGTCGCGCAAGACGTCGAACAGCCGTCAAAACGACAACAGGTCCCAGCGCGTGGTCAAAGTCCTGTCGGGAACAACCGATGTGATCGGCTATACCAAACGTGGCGAAGAATTGTCGTTATGAATTCTTGGGCGGCAGATTGCGGGGATCATCGTCATTTCTGCTGTGATCGGTTGTATCCCTGCTTTCGCTATTACCATTGGTGGGACTGACATTTTCGAAATCACCATCAATGATCGGTCCAGTACCCGGACGCCGCCCGCGGCCAGCAGAAGCACCGCCCGACGACGAGCTCTCATTGCCATAAGTCCGGCGCGAGAAATTGGTCCGGATATTGCCCGACTGAACCAGTTTCATGATGACGCCGGCACCAACCGCCTTTCGCAGCGGCGGGACCAGCAACAGAAAGCCCATGGTATCGGTGACAAAGCCGGGGGTCAGCAGCAGCACACCAGCAACCAGAATGCAGATGCCGTCAAACAGCTCGCCAATCGGCATTTCGCCTTGATCTATCTGGGCCTGCGCACGGGCTAAGGTTTGCAAACCCTGGGCACGCATCAGTGAGGTTCCGACCACGGCGGTCAGGATGACGATGCCAATCGTTGGCCAAAGGCCAATCAGTTCGCCTGCCTGAATGAAGACGGCAATTTCGATGATCGGCATGGCCACGAAGATGGCCAGAAAATAAAAGCCCATTTTTGCTCCGCTCGGCTTTGCATTTGGTCGATGTGATCAGGTTTGATCACAGTCTGTCAGGTAAACATACTTTGACAGGACCTGTCCGCAAAGCGCAGTATTACATAAACATGTTGGTTTTCAGGTATTTCGCTTTAATCTGACCTGAAAGACTTTCTGAATTTGTCGGCAAATTAACGGTATAACTGGACGAAAATGCGGCAGTTTACCAACGTGTTCGCGACGATATGATGATTGTGCGAATGAACATGGTGAAACCGATCACATTTTAAATGCGATAGGGAGTTGCCCTTGCATTCGCTTCGGTTCATACCATTTCTCGACCACAGCAGTTTTGCTGTTTTTGGCGTTTTTCGAAACCTTACAGATCAAGAGTCCGGGCTTGCAGTATTTCGACATCATTCTTTTCGCATTGATCGCTGTTTTTCTGGTTTTGCGCCTGCGCAATAGCCTTGGGCGCCGCAATGGCGAGGAAAAACAGGGTCCAACGGATGTTTTTGGCCGTCGTTCGCACGAGGATGACAGCAAAGGTGCCACCAATGGCGCGCCACAGCCGACGGACAATGTCTATCGCCTGCCTGATGCCGACAAGGTAGTCGGAAAGGATGATGCAACTGTTGCGGTTGACAGCAGTGCCTTTAGCGTGTTGCAGCAAATCCAGAAAGCTGATCCCGACTTTACCCAGCAGGATTTCCTGAATGGGGCGCGGATGGCATTCGAAATGATCGTCGAATATTTTGCCAAGGGCGACAAAGACGGACTGAACCCGCTTCTTTCGGCCGAAGTCTATAAAAACTTTGCCGCCGCCATTGATGCTCGTGCCGAAAAGGGAGAGCGCGAGGAAACCACGCTGGTCGGAATCAAAAGTGCCACCATTCACGATGCCAGCCTTGAGGGCCGCACCGCCTATATCACGATCAAATTTGTGTCCGAGGAAGTATCAGTTATTCTCAATAATGAAGGTGATGTGATTTCCGGCGATCCGAATCAGGTGGTCGAGGCCGAAGACCTCTGGACGTTCGCACGCAATATTGAAAGCCGCGATCCAAACTGGCAGCTGGTTGCGACCGAAACGCCGGAAGAAGAGACCGCGCAGTAATTTGGCGGTCTCCACTGGCACTGAATTGATAAAGGCGATCCAGACAGATCGCCTTTTTTATTGCCTGATTTTATGGCTTTGATCGCAGTTGTGGGTTTCGATTATCGGCTTGTTAAGCATGTTTTTGGACAATCGCGGCAGATAGTTGAAATGGGCAAGCATGGGTCAAATCATCTTGCCGGTTCTGATCCGGATTTTGCAGATAGCGGGTTTTGCCTTGAAAAGACGTCTGGTTTTGTCGCGACTTCTTTCATTCATTGCGGTTTTTATCGGGGCGACAGGTGCTCTTGTCTGGCTGTTTTGGACCGATATTGCCGGTTTTTTCGGATGGGGAGATGTACCAGAAAAACCGGCAGATGCACTGACACTGAGTGCCACGGACTTCAATCATCTTGATGGTTGGCAGTCTGACGACATGCGCGGCAGCCTGAAAGCGTTTCAGCGGTCCTGTGCAGCAATGATCAAACGTTCTGATGACCGCAATATCGGCCCGGACCGGCGGATGGGAACGGTTGGTGACTGGCGCGGATTGTGCGAAACCGCGCTGGCACTTGAGCCCGATACGATACGCAAGGAAGACGCACGCACCTTTTTTCAAAGCGGATTCAAACCGTGGCTGGTGGGCAATAACGACGATCCCGAAGGATTGTTTACCGGTTATTTCGAACCGGAACTGCATGGTAACCTGACTCGTGAAGGACCTTTCCAGACGGCGATTTACCTGAAACCTGACGACATGGTGTCAATTGATCTTGGCGCGTTTCGCGAGGACCTTAAGGGCACAACACTGGTCGGTCGGATTGAGGGTAAAAATGTAAAGCCCTATTACGACCGTGCGGCGATTGAAAATGGTGCACTTGCCGGGCGGGATCTTGAACTTGTCTGGGTTGATGACGCGATTGATGCATTTTTCCTGCAAATTCAGGGGTCGGGCCGGGTTGTTTTGCCAGATGGCAGTGTTTTGCGCATCGGATATGCTGCGACCAACGGCCATCCCTATTTCGCAATTGGTCGGGAACTGATCGAACGGGGCGAGTTGACGCGTGAAACCGTATCTTTGCAAACCATCCGGCAATGGTTATCCGATCATCCCGATCAGGCAGCTGATGTTATGAATACCAACGCATCCTTTGTGTTTTTCAATCCGCTGAAAACCGACCCTGATGACCCTGATGCCGGGCCGCTTGGATCGCAGGGCGTACCGCTGGAATCAGGGCGGTCATTGGCTGTTGATCGGCGTTTCCATGCCATGGGGGTTCCGATCTGGCTTGAAACCGATGATGCGATGAATGCCGATGCCAGATTTCATCGTCTGATGGTTGCGCAAGATACGGGCGGCGCCATTCGTGGCCCGGTACGCGGGGATATTTTCTTTGGCCCTGGCGAGGATGCCGCCCTGCATGCCGGTCATATGAACCGCAAGGGACGCAAGTTTGTTCTGCTGCCGGCATCAATTGATCCGGTCAAACTGACAGAGGTTAAACCCTGATGCTGGGCCATATAGTCCTGCTTCAGATCAGTGATGCAGTTCCGGCATCGGAAATTGACGGATTACTCCGCGAATTATCCGAAGTGGCGCTTGAAACGCCAGGAATACGTGCCTTTGTTGGTGGTCCCAAAACACCGGGAAGCGGCATGAGCCAGGGTTTTACCCATGCCTTGACCATTGATTTCACCGATGCGCTGGCGCGCGACTCCTATTTATCGGGTCTGGATAAAGACGGGGTGGGTCGGCGTATTTCGGAAATGACAGTTGGGGGGCTTGGCGGAGTGTTGGCAATAAATATCGATATTTCAGATATGAAAGCACCTGACGACATGGCACCTAAAAAGCTTCAGGCGAAATGGGCCTGATGATAAATCAGAATCAATGGAATGATCCTGATGCGATTAAACCAGCTAAGAAGTGCTGATAGTTTTCTACTGAAAACGTTAATCAGAAAATCAAAATAAAACGGGCAGGATAACCTGCCCGTTTGTAATTCCAGATGTTTGCCAGGTTGTACGGGTTAATTATTGCGCAGCAACGACATTGGCATTTTCAGCATCGGATGCGTTGCCACAATCACCGACGCGTGATTTGCGTTGGCGCTGGCTTTCGGATTTCAACTGGCCGCAAGCTGCCAGGATATCGCGGCCGCGCGGCCAGCGGATCGGCGCTTCGTAGCCGAGTTCAAGCAGCGTATGTGCGAATTTCTTGATGTCGTTGGTCGGCGTGCATTCATAGTCCGAACCCGGCCATTTATTGAACGGGATCAGGTTGAATTTGCAATGAACGCCCTTGACCAGTTTTGCCAGTGCGCGTGCATGTTCAGGTTTGTCATTCACGCCTTTAAGCATCACATATTCCATGGTGATCGGGCGCGAATTGGACATGCCGGGATAATGGCGGCAGGCATCCATCAGTTCCTTGAGCGGGTATTTCTTGTTGATCGGCATGATCTCATTACGCAGATCATCATCAGGCGCATGCAGTGAAATCGCCAGACCAACACCGAGTTCCTCGCCACAACGCACGATTTCCGGCACAACGCCAGAAGTCGAGAGGGTAACGCGACGGCGCGAAATTGAAATTCCTTCACCATCCATGGCGATTTTCAGCGCTTCGCGGACATTTTCATAGTTAAACAGCGGCTCGCCCATGCCCATCATGACAATATTTGAAAGACGGCGGATACCGTTTGCAGGTGTTGGCCATTCACCATAACTGTCACGGGCAACCATAAACTGGCTGATGATTTCGCCAGGGGTAAGGTTGCGCACCAGAAGCTGGGTACCGGTATGGCAGAATTTGCAGGTCAGTGTGCAGCCGACCTGCGATGAAATGCAGACAGCACCACGATCTTCGTTACGATCAGGGATATAGACGGTTTCGGCTTCGTTACCGTCATGGAACTTCATCAGCCATTTATGGGTATCGTCCGAGCTTTTCTGATCGGCTGTTAGAACCGGGCGGCCAATATAGAAGTCCTGCGACAGTCGATCGCGAAGCTTTTTGGAAATGTTGGTCATATCCTCGATGTCTTTGACACCGCGGTTATAAATCCAGTTCCACATTTGCTTGACGCGAAACTTGCTTTCACCCATTTCGCCAAGCAGTTCGGTCAACTGATCGCGCGACAGACCCACAAGATCACGACGTCCGTCAGCAGCCTGCCCGTTAGCGGCGCGCGTTACGAAGTCGGTCAACGTCGGGCCGGACGGTGTGGCACCGTTTTCGGCGTTCTGGGTCACGTTTTCGGACAGGACGTCGGTCATCCCGGGCACTCTCTTTGGTGTTTGGCGTTTATCGGCGTTTGTTCTTCGTTACTGGCAGCATCGTAGTGTTTCCGGCCGTTTCCGGTTTTGTGCATCCTATGCGCGCCGATTTGCAACGGGGCAGGACTATAACAGATTTTCCCGCGAAATGCTTTTGGCGCATAAACCATGGCCCCGCATATAGCGGGGCCGGGGCAATTTACAAACGATAAAATTCACATTGCAGCTATTTGCCGAACGCGATGCAGCTTTACTAGCGCCTAAAACCACTGGGATTTATCGGTTTTCTGTTCGGTTAGTTAACCGGTTTGGCATCGCAAGCCTTTGAAATTGCATTATAGGCAGCGGTAAAACCGGAAAGAGAATAAGTATCGGTAGTTTTCGTGCCGCGTGATGAGTTCCCGACAACAACCATCGTGCTGCCCGACTTCATGGCACTGACCAGTTTTCGGTCTTCTTCACCGTTCACGGCCCAAGCTGAATCTTCGTAGGTGAACAGCTTGAAGCTTTTGGAATCGATTCGAAGGTCAACATCGCTATCCTTTTCATAGGTATAGCCGGTGATGAAACTGACTTCGTTGAACAGTTTGAGCGCCGGGCGGTGCGTGACCATGACATAGATCTTGCCGCGCTGGGTGTAGTCGCCTTTGGCCGAGGTCGGCTGACTTCCGATATAGCAAACTTTCTTGCCTTTCTCGGAATAGCTATAGGCCTCCCATTTTCCATATACATCAATTAGTTGCGGCGCATTTTGCGCAATCGCAGCCTGAGAGATCAAAGCGATAAGGGCGGCAGCTGCACCTGACAGCGAATTTCTGACAAGACGATGGGCGTGTTTTTTCATGGGCTCGCGTATCGTGTCTGAAGTTTCGGGACGAAGACCTTAAATCCACCCGATGTGGCGGATTTATGAGAAATTTTCCCAAGGGTGACGGGAAAAGGTAAATATTCGACCAAGGAAATAACGGCATATCGCGAAATTTGAAAAAATCGACTGCGATATGGCAAAATGGTGCAAATACCTGTTCCTTTTGGGCTTTTAACCCTTGTTTTTTAGGGTAGCCCGGGCTTTTACGACCTGATCGAGGCAATCTTGGACCGAGATTTTATCGGCACTTTTGCGTTTGCGGGCGAGCATATGGGTCATTTTGCGTTTTTGTCCTTCGGCAGCCGGGAAAAAGAACGCGTCAAAGGAGCAGTCATCGGACCGGTATTGCCAAACCCGTGCGGGGCCTTCGCCGCGGGTCATTTCTGGTTCGCCGATTTTTTGTTCTACCGCGTCCTCCGAAAGACCCATCAGGGTTTCAGCCTTGATTGATTTAAAGGGAACAGGCGGAATGGCAACCGTGATACGCGGCGACTTCGATTTGGCCGTGCCAGTCGAGCTTGCCGCGGGTTCTGTTGCCATTGACGTCGCGCTACCAGTGGCAGATACTTCGGGTTTTTTCGGGATGTCCTGGGTCACGCGCGGTGAACTGGCCGATGTAGCCTTGCCATAGTTCTGATTGGTGCTGCCCGGCGGGAGGGCATTGCCGCCACATGCCACAAGTGATGTCGCGATCAGGATCATCGCACAAAGAAGCCCGGCGGGGTGTGCTTCACCACGCCGGAGCTGTATCGGGGTCGTATGGACTGGTGAGCGGTTTATGCCGATCACGGATCAGATATCGTCGCTTTTGCGCGGAATGGTGATCGCAGCCGAATGACCTGTACGGCTGGTGCCGTCGTCGCTGCCTTCAACATATTCCAGCGAGCCCTTGATACGTGCACCGTTTTCGATTTGAAGTGCACCATAGGTGATCTTGCCGTTGATGTCGGCTGTGCCGATCACGATGACGCGGCGTGCTGTCAGATCGCCTTCGAAGGTGCCGCTGATTTCGGCTTCGTCGACCTGTGCGGTACCGACAAATGTCCCACCCTGGGAAACTTCAAGGCGGGTGCATTCCTTGATCTGGGCTTCAACATGGCCCTCGACGACAAGTATGTCGCAGGAACCGATTTCGCCAGCCAGACGGATATCGCGGCCAACCGTCAGCTTCTTGCCTTCGGTGTTGCTTGGTGTTGCGCTCGGACGGCCAGCACTGCCGCGGGTCGGAATTTCAAGCGGGCGCTTCGGGATTTCCGGGCGGAAGCTGGTGGAATGCGGTTTGCTGGACATTTGCGGTTCTTCCTTTGTGCGCGGCTGGGTAAATAGCTGCGGCTCACTACGTTTTTCTGTTTTTGTGGCGGTATCGTTGCTGGCACTCGCACTTTCGTCCGAAGTCGACGTGTTCGGCGAGGAAGCTGTGCTGTCGGAAAGACCGCCTGAATTCAATCTGGAAGAAGATGTATCTGACGAAGCCGGGCTGCTGTCGACTGTTTTGTTGGCTTTTTTCTTTCCGAACATGGGGATGACCAAATCCTTGTCTTGCAGTTTTGTTTCAGGTTTCCGCCGTTTTATCCGATGCCCACCGGAATGGCGTCAGGCTGTGGTCCGGTTTTCGAACGCGCCCAGACGGACGGAGTAATGTACCATAAAGGCAGTCGCAATGATCGGAGCCACAAGGTTGACCAGCGGCACGGTCATCAGGAATGTCAGGCCGATCCCGGCAAACCACAGTTTCATCTGGCGGCTCTTGCGAATGGCATTCACCGTGTGCACATCATAACGACGTGCGGCGACCAGTTCAAAATATTCGCGCGAAAGCAGATACCCATTCATCGCATAGAACGCGATGATGTAGACCGGTCCGGCCAAAAGAAGCGGCAGTATCAGGATGTTAAGCGCCAAAGCGGTCAATGCGAATTTAAGGCCGCTGATCAGGGCTTCGGTGATCGGTTGCGGGCGGGTGTCGGGCAGGGTTGGATAATATTTATCTTCAACCGCATCGGCGATCTGATCAAGCAGCAGGCTTGAAATCAGCACGGTCGCCGCCGGGAACATCAACAGCACCAAAAATGCCAGACCAACGCCAAGCAACCAGTCTGCCGCGGTTTCCATCCAGCCGCCATCGGCAAAAAAGGTTACCGAATTCAGGCCAAAGCCAATCAGTATCCAAAGCCCGACAATTGTTGCCAACGCGCCGGCAACGCCGATCCACACAACCTTGCGAAAACGCGGGTCGGAGAACTGGGAAACGGATTTCAGAAAGTCATTGATCATTGGCGGATTTTATCCTGCTGGCACTGTCGTAAATACATTCCAAGGGAATCATGCCAAACATTACTAGGCAATCAAAATTAACAGGCCGTGAAATCGGTAGCGGATTTGACAGATTTTTTGCCCAAAGCGTTGGATATCGTATGTGTTGGGCAGAAAAAAGGCGTCCGGTCAGGGGGGAGAACCGGACGCCAGCGCTCCGATGATCTGGAGCGTGAGGAAAGGTAGGGGAGACCTGTTCCTCACACTTGGCTCCCACATCAAAATTCGGGAACCTTGTGACAGATTTTCATATAGGGACTATAACCCCCGTCTGCCATAGATCAGGGCCGCTTATCGGCGATAAATTTCGTGGATGCAGGTGAAAAATGTCATACCAATTGATCGTTGCGAAACAATAATGTTTGCAAGAGTTTGAATCGGAATGCTTAACCGCTTTGTCAGGCAGATTTGACATTTTCGTGAAGTTGACCGGGAATTTTGAAATCAGCCGCGCTGATTGGGCCAGATGCGGTCAAATTTGAATAATGCCGGGTCCAGCTTCATGCCTTCTTCGGTATTGAACAGGGTCACGGTCGTCTCTACCCCGGCGGGGTCGGTGACAATCCATTGACGCAACTGCATCGGATTTTCCTGAAATACCAGTGTGACACTGCCAGCACCCGGATCGGATTTGCGCACCATTTCAACCCGCATGGTTTCGGCGGTACGTTTGAAATCAACAACCTTGACCTCTCGCGTCAGCGAAACGTCCTTTGCCAGAATGATACCAGCCGGGGTTTCGTCGATATTGAAATAGGTGGGCGCGTTGATTTCCTTGTCATAATAAATGAAATCAGACCCGGTGGAGACCAGCAGGATTTGTGCGGGCGGGTTATATTCAAACCGCATCTTGCCTGGGCGTTCCATATAAAGCTTGCCTTCTGCGGCACCGCCATCCGAGGAAATCTGAACAAAATCACCTTTAAGTGTGGTGATGTCCTCAAGATAGTTTTCGATTTTCTCAATGGTGGCCTGATCAATGGCGCCCGACTGCGCCAATGCGCCTGTCGGCGTTAAGCTGATCGAGACCGGTGCGGCAATCGCAAAGGCCGTGGCAAAGACGGATGCCGTCGTCATGGAGCGGAAGCGCGCGCCCACCTGTTTGATGCGGAATTTGCCGAATTTGCTGAAGAATGCCATGTGACAGCCTGTCTACCCGTTTTAAGAAATTCTGTGATCGCGATTGCGAAACCGGAATGGCGAATGATAAAAATTCAGCCAAATTGTAACCAACCACAATATGTACAACATATCGCATCATTTGGCCGGGAAGGCCAGCCGGGTCAAGTCACGCCCGCAAATGATCACAATTGGCCGGGTTTGGCCGCATTTGCAGCAGTGATCGGCTTTCCGGCAACAGGAGAAAGCGCTTTATGAGTCGTATCGTCGCCATTCAGATGGATCCAATCGCATCGATCGATATCAAGGGGGATTCAACCTTTGTGATGGGGCTCGAAGCCCAGTCACGCGGTTATGATCTTTTGCACTATCATCCCGATGACATGTTTTATGACCGCGGTCGGATCAAGGCCGAAGTCCGCCCGATGACGCTTCGTTACGACAAGGGCAATCACTATGATCTGGGTGAGGCAAAGATCATAGATCTCGCCAAAGAAACCGATGTGATCCTGATGCGTCAGGACCCGCCGTTTGACATGAATTACATCACGGCGACCCATCTGCTTGAAGCCGTTCATCCGGAAAGCTTCGTGGTCAACCACCCCGGCCATGTCCGCAATGCGCCGGAAAAGATTTTCGTTACAGAGTTTCCCGATCTGATGCCGCCGACCCTGATTACCCGGTCGGCTGCGCGTATTCGGGATTTCCGCGAGGAATTCAAGGACATCATTGTCAAGCCGCTGTTTGGCAATGGCGGGGCTGGTGTTTTCCATCTGAAACCGGGTGACGAAAACCTGAATTCGTTGTTGGAACTATTCGCCGCGCAGTCGCGCGAGCCTTTGATGGTGCAGGCTTACTTGCCCGATGTGCGAAAAGGCGACAAACGCATCATTCTGGTCGATGGCAAACCTGTCGGTGCGATCAACCGTGTCCCGGCCGAGGGTGAGGCACGGTCGAACATGCATGTTGGCGGCGTAGCGGAAAAATCCATGCTGACCCCGCGTGAACTTGAGATTTGCGAACGCATTGGGCCGGAACTGAAAAAGCGCGATCTGATCTTTGTCGGGATTGACGTGATTGGCGATTATATGACGGAAATCAACGTCACCTCGCCGACCGGGCTTCAGGAAGTGAACCGTTTTGACGGATCGAAACTGGAATCCCTGATCTGGGATGCGATTGAAACCCGCTTGTCCTGATCGGATTTGACGACGGGACGATTTTCGGGGCAAGCGGTTTAACCACTTGCCCCTTTTTCTGGCCCCCTGTCTGGTCGGAACGGATGGCCGCGAAATGGCCGGATTTCATCGGCAATTCTGCACCAATTTGCTACCTATATCCGTTGATGTGACCGAATTCATGCCCGCAGGCTGGAACCAAATGTCTGTTTCTGCGTATGATTTTGGGATCAATCATCATCAAGGCGGAATCCGATTGCATGGCGGATAAGCAAAACAGCGCAATTTCAACAAACGGTACCTTTGGCCCGTTCCTGTTCGCGCGTGGCAGCGACGATAAAACGGCCCGTCTGGCCGCCCTTGTTGTGACGCCGGAAGGAGCCGATCCGGCCGAGTTTCGAATCATGGGTCAGGATATTGTAACCCCGACAAAGCTTGCGAACCGGTTCGGGCGTCATTACTGGCGTTATGATTTCGAGCTGCCGGTTGCGTCGGATGCGCGTTACAGTTTCGATATCGAAACATATTATGTGAATACCGATTTGACTCATGACCTTCGGATCGGGTTTGTCTCGTGTAACGGACAAGAAGACGGCGATCTGGACCGACCTTTGGCGGATCGTAATGCGCTGTGGATTGATTTGGCCCGCGAACATCGAAAACGGCCTTTTTCCCTGCTTTTGCATGGCGGGGACCAGATTTATGCCGACGGGGTCTGGGGATGCCATCCTGATATTGTCACCTGGAAAAAGACGAGACGTCAGCAGAAACTGGCAGCGGATTTCACCCCCGAGATGCGCAATAGTGTTCTGAAATTCTATCTGGAACATTATCTTGAAATTTATGGGCAGCCGCAGATCAGCCATATACTGGCGCGGGTGCCATCTTTGATGATGTGGGATGACCACGACATTTTTGACGGTTGGGGCAGTCACAAGAAATGGTTTCATGACAGCATGGTAGCAAAGGGCATGTTTGCCTGTGCGCGAGAAGCATTTTGCCTGATGCAGCTTTGCACCGCGCCCGACGAATTGCCGCAGAAAATACTGGACCGTTCGGGGCAAAGCCTTGGCTGGCGTACGGATTTCCCCGGATTTTCGGTGATTGCGCCCGACTTGCGGTCGGAACGGACCCCGCATGCGATCATGGGCGAACATGGTTGGCGGGACATGATTGCGGCACTCGATACGATTCCGGAACATCATCGTATTTTGTTGATGTCGAGTGTGCCGGTGATTGGCCCGCGCCTATCACTGGTTGAGGCGATCCTGCATCTGATGCCCAGTGCGCAGAAATACGAAGATGACCTGCGCGATCAGTGGCAAAGCCGTTGGCATCGTAAGGAATGGTGCCGTTTTCTGGAAACCATTGAAGATGTCGTCGTCAAGCGCGGTTATGACATGACCCTGCTTTCGGGGGAAATTCATGTGGCGACCCGGGGCACGTTTGAAACCCATGGCAAGTCCATTCACCAACTGGTGGCATCGGGCATTTCGCACACTGCCCCGCCGGTGGCGTTTGCGCGTGCGCTTGGTCTTTTGGCATGGATTGGCGATAATCCCCTGCCCGGTCGCCCGACCAAGCTTAAGCCGCTTCCTGGGCGGATTGGCACCTATTGCGCTGCACGCAATTACCTAACACTGGACCGAAAGGGCGAAAACTGGCGTGCCAACTGGCATCTGGAAAATATTGGTTGGACACCGGATTTAACAATCTAGGGAGGATCCCATAGTTCCTACCATGCAGCTTTACTATTCGCCGACATCGCCCTGAAGGTGCGGATCAATGTCCGCGAATTGGGATTGGAAGGCGATATTTCTGAAATTATGATCAATCCTTGGACGGATGCGGCTTTGCGTGACGGTATGATGTCCTCGACCGGGCGGTTATACGCCGATAGCAAACGCCCGGAAACTGAACGTTCCGATTTCGTAATGGATCGTCAGCGTGCCGCGGTTCATGCAAGCATTGACGCTATAGAAGCCGGGATCAGCAGCCTCGCAACAGATAGGCCAGATATCGGCACTCTTTCGGTGGCCGCGGCCCTTGAATATGTTGATTTCCGCTGGCCCGATGGGTGTTTTGCTGTTTCAGACGATCTGCGCCATTGGATGGCGGGCATGGCCAATCGCCCAGCCATGCTTGCCACGCGGTATCATTTGCTTCCGGTTTGACAGATCTGATCTGCATGGATGCAATATTGTCCGGGCCGGTTAAACAAGCTATAGCGTGGCGGGGCAGCCAGATGTGTTATGATGTCGGGCAGCAACTTTTCAGATGAAACGGGTTTCATGACCGACATTACCAAATCCATGCGTGAACGGGCCTGGGCCCGGGCCGGAAAAATTCAGGGTGAAGATTCCGCCGAAGTGCGCAAGCACCGTTCCAGCGGCATCACGATGAAAAAAGAAAGTTTTGGCAAGTTCCGCAATTTTGGCTGGACCGTTGTAGATGGCGTTGCTGTTCCATGCCGCAAGGAATTCCTGCCGCCGCGTGACGGCGATGCGACTGATGGCGATGCATCTGAAGATCTGGCCAAATCCGAACCTTCCGAAGACTGATCATCTGATTCTGTCCTAGCCATTCGTCAGGTTGATCAAATCTGTCAAAAGGTGGCGCGAATCGGAATTCGCGACCAGTGCGTTGAGGTCTTTCTGGGTTTTTTGCCAGATCGGAAAGGCTTTAACAAGCAACGCCATTCCCTGATCGGTTAGAGTCAGCAAACGACTGCGTTTATCCTTGGGGTCGATATCGATTGCAACCAGCCCCCGTCGTTCCAGCGGTTTAAGATTGGCGGTCAGTGTTGTGCGATCCATCGCCAGCAAATCAGCAACATCTTGCATGTGCGGCGGGTGTGGCCGGTTAAGCGACATAAGCAAGGAATATTGCCCGCTGGTCAGGTCAAGCGGGCGAAAAGCATCGTCGAACCGGCGCGCAATCGTGCGTGCGGCCCGCCGCACATGCAGACAAAGACAACTGTCACGCACCATCAGCGTCGATGAAAACGGAACTTTATCGTTCTGGTTGAAATCTTTTTTTGACATGAATTAATTATGTTGATATCAACGTATTTGTCAAACGGGAAAATAAGAAAAAACTGATCAATCGTTTGGTTCATAAAGCGCCACCACGCTTCACCTGATTTCGAATTCACTTCTGAACGGCAAGGAGGAAGCCCGATGCAGAAGATCAGCCCCTTTCTATGGTTTGACGGCAACGCCGAAGAAGCCGTCAATTTTTATGCGTCCGTTTTTCCATATGCCACGATCAGCAAAATTCTCCGCAGCAGCAAGGCCGGACCTGGACCGGAAGGCCATGTTTTGACCGTAAGTTTTGAGCTTGAAGGTCAACAATTCACAGCCCTTAACGGCGGACCGCAGTTCAAGTTTACCGAGGCTGTTTCCTTCACCGTGTCCTGCAATGATCAGGCAGAAGTTGATTATTACTGGGACTGCCTTTCTGAAGGCGGGGAACCTAGGCAGTGCGGCTGGGTAAAGGACAGGTTCGGTCTTTTCTGGCAGATCACTCCGGTTCGCCTTATCGAACTGATGAACGATCCGGATCCGGATGTCGCAGCCAGAGTGGCAACAACCATGATGTCTATGGAAAAATTCGACATCGCTAGGATTGAACGTGCGGCCAAAGGCACCTGAAAACTCCACGCAAAATTTTTGCCCACCCCTCGCACCACCAACGCAAGGAAATGCCCCATGACTGATAAACAAAGTGAAGACAAAGCTGCCATCCGCGAGATTTTTACCCGCTGGTCAACGGCCGCACGTAACAAGGATCTCGACGGAATCATGGCGTTATATAGCGATGATATCTGTTCCTACGATGCGGTCGGTCCGCTGCAATTCAATGGCCGGGATGATTATCGTGCCCATTGGGAACGCTGTATGGCGTTTGATGATGAATTCATCATGGAGCCGCAGGAACCCTTTATCCGGGTGTCAGGTCATCTGGCTGTGGCACGGTTCCTGATCCGGTGCGGCATGCGCAAGGAAGACGGGACCGAACAGGCAAGCTGGATGCGGTCAAGCTATCACCTTGAAAAGCAGGGTGGTGAATGGCGCATCGCGCATGAACATTTTTCCGTGCCTTTTGACTTCGAAAACAGTGCCGCCCAGTTCGGGTTGCAGCCGTAAATCCCCAAACCCACCAGATTTTACACATAAAGGAACGCCCCGATGAAACTGATCACCTATCTGAATTTCGACGGCAATTGCCGACAGGCATTTGAATTCTATCAGTCCATCCTGGGCGGCGAGCTGATCATGATGCCGTTCAGCGATACGCCGATGGCCGGTGACGAGCCTGAGCATAATGACAAAATTGCTCATGCCTGCCTGATGGGCGATGGCTGGCATCTGATGGCATCCGACTGCCCGCCGGAATATTTCACCAAAATGCAGGGCATCACAGCATCTCTCCATTTTGAAAAAGCGACTGATGCCAAAAAAATGTTCGATGCTCTTTCCAAAGGCGGTGAGGTGACCATGCCGTTAGAGGAAACCTTCTGGTCGCCGGGTTATGGCATGTTTACCGACAAGTTCGGCACGCCCTGGATGATCAATACCGAGATGTCGCCAGAAGACGGAGCAGGTTGTGCCTGATCACCGGGGATAAACGACTTGTTGCCTTGATCCCCGTTTCCCGCCAAAGTGGTATATATAACTTGGGGTTACGGGGATCAGTACCACATGACAGCACGGGTTATGACCGTCGCCTTTGCCGGGATTGATACAATTCCGGTCGATGTGCAGGTTCAGATGGCAAGCGGATTGCCCGCTTTTAGCGTGGTTGGCTTGCCCGACAAGGCGGTTTCCGAGGCGCGCGAACGTGTGCGATCCGCGCTTTCAGCGATGGGGTTGGCATTGCCACCCAAGCGCATCACAATCAATCTGGCCCCCGCCGATTTACTAAAGGAAGGATCGCATTTTGATCTGCCGATTGCGTTGGGTCTTCTGGCCGAGATGGATGTGATCGGGCACGAAGACATTGCGAATTTTGTCGTGCTGGGTGAATTGGGGCTTGATGGCAGTATCACCGGCGTCGGCGGGATTTTACCGGCGGCCATGCAGGCAAGTGGCTTGGATCGGGGGATTATCTGCCCGGCAGATAACGGTGCGGAAGCGCTTTGGGCAGGGGAACTTGAAATTCTGGCACCATCGCGTTTGACCGGATTGATCAACCATTTCAAAGGAACTCAGATCCTGTCGCGGCCATGTGCTCCGAAGGTTAGCTCATCTCCCTTATCATTGCCAGATCTACGCGATATCAAGGGGCAGGAAAGTGCCAAACGCGCGCTCGAAATTGCTGCGGCTGGCGGTCATAATTTACTGATGAGCGGCCCGCCCGGTTCGGGAAAATCGATGCTTGCCGCCCGTCTGCCGGGGCTTTTGCCAGAATTGAATGCCAGACAGGCCCTTGAAACTACCGTGATCCATTCGGTTTCCGGGATGCTGCCCGAAGGCGGTCTTATCCGCACAAGACCCTTCCGACAGCCCCACCATTCGGCATCCATGCCTGCACTTGTTGGCGGTGGTGTAAATGAACACAAAATATGAGACTGTAAAATTAAATATGAGAACTTGTGTCGGAAAATATGAGAATGCCAAAATGGTACGGGTGAATCTCAAATTTTCGTTGTGAAGACAGTATTCAGTTTCACATACGAATTTAATTGAACAGCACCATATAATTTTTATATTAGTCATAGTGTGAGTTGCGGGATCAGTTCCCTCGTGCTAGCGAGAAAACCCTGCAGCAAGAGAATTGGAGCGGGTGACTTAGGTTGCGCCGCTTTTTTTATTTAACTTGATTTATCCGATGCGGACGCCCTAGTGATCGTATCAAACGGAGTTTTCGGGATCGCTTTGATCCGTTGAGAACTCCGTCGTATCGGCTAGCTATTCAGATACCCCTGTCTGTTTTGCTGCTGTTGTATTTCGAGATCGATTTTATCAGTTCAAATATCCGTTCACGCAACACATCATCCTCAACACCGTAATAACTGCGTACAAGTTCTAAAGTTTCTCGCCGCTGCATAGGGTCCTCACGAGAAACGAAGAGTTGAGTAACAATCTTGTTGCGTTGAGCAATAGACTTGTCAGTAAGATCGCGTGGTATGTCATCGTAGAAATAACTGACCGGAACTTTGAGTGCTTGGGCAATATCATATAGCCTTGATGCACTTACTCGATTGGTTCCCCGCTCATACTTTTGAACCTGCTGGAAAGTAATACCCAAAAGTTTAGCAATTTCTGTCTGCCCGAAACCGTTAAGCATGCGGAGCTCGCGCAATCTTCTACCGACATGAAGATCAATTGGGTGAGGTCCTACTGTTTTTGTTTTTCGCCGTCCGTTACGCATTGGTTTGCGACGGCGATTATCGTCTGGCTGTTTAGAAGGCATGCTTGTCTGATTCCGCGGACGCATTGAGAGAATAATATTCTAAATAATGCAAATTCGGGAGCTGTTGCTATTCATGTTTGAGCATTTTGATAGTGAAGAAATGTAAGTGATCAGCTCTCTTCTGCACTATTAAAGCGCAATCAGCTTATCTACATTGTGCTGCCTTTCAAATTTTCTGAGAATGGAGCTCTCAATCATCCCTCCTCAAACGGGGTGTGGGAGAAACTATCGGACGTTTTGCGTGGAGGATTGCAAAGCTTTTCGTCTCGGTTATCTGCTGACAATTAGATAGGCTACTGCAGAAAATCCGTTGGCGCGCTGACCTTTCTAAAACGCAAGAAGCCGCCTACCAGGTGGTTAGTCTGGATCAAAGGCGGCTTCTCTAATTGAGAGGTGATTGCTTTAGATAGAACCAACTCGGTATCAGCTGAACCAATGTGTGATTTATTGACGGTATTGTCAATAAATCCCCGATCACAAAACACCCCAGGTATGAGGTCTGTACAATCAATAAATCGCCCATTAAGCGTGCTCAAAACAACACCTTTGAAATCAGACTGACATGCAGTCACTCTCATCATGAAACAAAAAAGAAAATCAGGTTGAACATCGGGTATCATTCATGACCGGTATAATGCTCCGTCTCTAGATTGAAACAATTGTTGGCTATGCAATCATTGTCGTGAGCTTCGTGGGTATCAGTATCGGCATCCGGCTCGGAAGTCATATTTCGGTCGATCTCCTTGATGCTTTTGTCCCGGAAAAATACGTTCCGGCGTTACATGCGATTGCCATGGCCCTCGGGATTATATTTGCCATTGCGCTAATCTATTATGGAGGAAAACTCTTCCTGCCCCCTTGGGCGCGGTCAGTTATCCCCGCCTCTTACAGCATGATCCGGAGACTGATTTTATCATTACTGACAGCACTGCGCACTGAACTGATTGAAGGTAAGTCGAGGGCGCTCACCCCGCCATTTCCATGACAAAGACAAATGAATCACAAGCAACGGATATCACTCAAATAACTTTTATCTCGGCCCTGACACTTCGAAAGGATGTTTGACAGTTAGACTGCTCGAACAGAACTCAGGAATGCTTGCACTTTCTCACGCAATTTGTCTGTTTCATGTAATAAACTGCCCGAAGCATCTAATACTTGTTCAGCTGCTCCACCTGTCGAAACCGCAGCTTCATTCACACTAATAATACTACTAGTGACTTCGGTGGTACCCCCAGCGGCTTCTTGGACGTTGCGAGTGATCTCGAGTGTAGCAGCTCCCTGTTGCTCAACAGCGCTTGCAATTGCTGCCGAAACTTCACTAATCTCCGAGATAGTGGAAGAGATTGCAGCGATTGCCTCAACCGCACCATCAGTCTCACTTTGGATATTTGAAACCTGCGCAGTAATCTCATCAGTTGCTTTTGATGTCGCTGTCGCCAAATTCTTGACTTCTGCAGCCACCACAGCGAAACCCTTACCCGCGTCACCAGCACGAGCAGCCTCAATCGTCGCATTTAGAGCAAGAAGGTTAGTTTTCTCGGCAATATCGCTAATCAGTCCAACAACGTCACCAATCTTTTGCGCTGCATCCGCCAACCCACGTACCCGGACATTCGTTTCTTCCGCATTTACAACGGCTCGAGCTGCAACCGTGGATGACTGCCCCACCTGTTGATTTATTTCGCTAATCGAAGCGCTTAACTCTTCAGTTGCACTCGCTACTGTTTGAACGTTAGTCGAGGCCTGTTCGGCCGCTGTCGCAACTATCCCAGCTTGCCGACTTGTCTCTTCTGCAGTATTGGTCATTCCAGTCGCAGTCGATTGCATTTCCTTGGCCGCAGTTACGAGGGCTTTGAGCACAAAAGCCATTTCACTGTCAAACTCGGCGGTAAGTTCGCTTATCTTCTCGGCTCGTTTTTCTCTTAATTTTAGCGCTTCAGCTTCTTTCGTGGCAAGCTGATCAGCACGAATCATGTTTTCTTTGAACACCAATACTGCTTGAGACATTTCTCCAATTTCATCTCCACGATGCTCACCTGGAACATTTGCTTCTTTGTCCCCCGCAGCTAACTTTTTCATCACTTCAGTAATTTGCACGATAGGTTGAGAGATGCCCCTCCCAATTAACCACGCGAAAATTACACCAATGATGATTGCAGCACCCGCTAGTATCTCGCTGATCAAAACAGATCTTTTAGATGCAGCAGCAGCGCGCGGGCCGATCTCATCTTGCTCTGCTTTTACGTCAAGCTTGAGGTCTTCTAACTCACTGGCAACAATCGGCCCGATACGCTCTAACTCATTGGAAACCAAATCGCCACGTACTGGATCAAAAACCGAGAGCGAAACGATTTCTTCAAAAGATTCAGAATATGCTGTCAAGTTATCTGAAACTACTCTCGAGGCCTCTTTTCGGTTTCCTTCGGACAGTAAAGACCCTAGTTCTTGATTCAACAGCTTAGTCGTGTCGAGCATATCAAGTACTATTTGGGCATCTTCAGGGCTATTGCTTAATAGATAATCTTTAACTGCCACCCGTGCCTCCAACAGCTTCTCCTGCACACGGACCGCTTGATTTGATTGGAGAACAACTTCTCTGTAACGCGTAAAGTCTGTCCCCACACTACTCATGGAAACGACGCCTAACACGGCAACGGTTGCCAGAAGCAACAGGATGAGCGCAAAGCCTCCGAAAACTTTTGTCGAGATTTTTAAGTTACGCATTAGATTAGTCATCGCTTTCCTCCGAACGGCCAGCATTCGCTGGCTGCTGCTTCCAATTGTTATTCTAAGCCAGATGTGTCATTGGCCCTTTTATAATTAGAGATCGAAGATATTATGCCATTTTATTTCAGTAAATGAAGTCGCGTCAGCCAGGATAAACATCTCCTGAGGCTGGAAATAGACATGCGCACGCGAGTAATCCGCTACGCACAAAACTAACCGCGACGCTTACCCTAATCGACGGTCGGGATGCAGCACTGGGATAACTATAGACGAAACGGGATCGGTAAAATGCAGTGACCATGAGCTCCGCAGCATAAAGCTGCCGGTAAAAAGTCCAATCTCGGGAAAATGCAATATCAAACAGCCCTATGACATCGCGAAAAAAAGGGAGGCATGAAGCATATGCGCACACCTCCCTTGCACAACTGGAACGCATCAAGCTCCAGGAACTTTTTGATCCTTCGCCTCTTTCGCTGAGGAGGGTGACGTTGAGAAGTAGTTTCGTGCAAGTAGTGCACTGCCCACAACAATCGCACCCAAAGATACGAGCATGTACGGCGCGACACTGCCAACAGCGACGCAAATGAACAGGCTTCTCATTAGCCGCGACAGAGTGCCATTCATATAGCCCTCTATTGCAGCCGCCAGTGAAATCGTTCCGATAACACCGCCGATCACGGCAAGCCCAATCTCAATGGATGAACCGGAACCGATGATAGCAGGATTCCAAATAAAGACGAATGGCAGCAGAAAGCCGACTGCGGCAAGTTTGACTGCATCAAACGCAATCTTGAATGGATCCTCTTCTGCAATGGCCGCTGCCGCCAGCGCCGCAACCGCAATCGGTGGCGTCAAGGCCGACAGGATCGCGTAGTAAAGCAAGAACATATGAGACTCAAGAAGCGGATATCCCAACTTTGAAAGTGCTGGCCCAACGAGAACTGCTGCAAGAATGTAAGCACTTGGTGTTGGCATCCCTAAACCGAGAATGATGGTCACCACAGCGGAAATCATCAAGGTGATAACCGGATCCGCACCACTGATTGTCATGATCACGTTTGCCGCTTTCATGCCAAGGCCCGTCATAGACAGACCTCCGATTACAAGTCCCGCAGCCGCGCACGCGCCAGCAACGGGGAGGATGCGCAGTGTGGTTTCACCAAGGCCTTCAACTACACGCCAAACGCTCATGCGGGTTCGCGCAGAGCAAGCCGCTGCAATGACGACAGAAGCAGCTCCCAAGCCTGCCGTCATGGTTGGCGAATAACCAAGCGACAGTGCGAGTATGATCACCGCGATCGGGACAATAAACATCCAGCCATTAATGAGGGTTGCCTTAAGCGTAGGGACATCATCTGGATAGGAGCGCAGATCGCGTTTGACCGCGCGCAAGTGAACCTGCGAGAAAACGCCAAGATAGTAAAGGATCGCTGGAATAATCGCGGCGTAGACGACTTCGCGATACGCAAACCCTGTGTACTCAGCAAGAATGAACGCGGCTGAGCCCATGATAGGCGGCATGGCGCTGCCACCTGTGGATGCAGCAACTTCAACTGCGCCGGCGAAACGCGATGAATAGCCAAGGCGCTTCATGATTGGGATCGTTATCGAGCCCGTCGCGACGACATCAGATACGGGACTGCCTGAAATCGTTCCATACATGCCTGATGAGATAACAGCGACCTTTGCTGGACCACCGGGGCTCTTTCCAGTCAGCGAGGCAGCAAGGTTAAAGAAGAAGTCCCCTCCGCCAGCAAATGACAGCAACGTCCCGAACAGAACAAATAGGAAAACATAGCTAGCGACAACCTGGATCGGGACACCAAAGACACCGTCCGTTGTAAAGATTAGCGCATCCAGCAGGTAGGTGTATTCGATCACTCCGTGCCCAAAGGGCGGGGGTAGCAAGTGACCGAACAGGTTGTAGGCCATAAAACCGAGAACAACGATCGTAAGACCTGCACCCGTCGTGCGACGCGTCGCTTCAAGTGACAAGAATAGAAGTGACGACCCGAAGAAAAGTTGAGCAGGTGTAAGCTCTTCAAGCAAAGTAATCCGGCTTGAAATCACACTTGCATTCACAAGGAAAAACACTCCGGTAGCGAGGCTCAGTACACTTAACACCCAATCAATAATGGTCGGTTTGTCCCGTGCATTAGTTGTTGCACCGACCACCAAGAAGAGCATCGAGAACAAGGCGCTAAGAAACAGAATGCCAATTATAAGCGGGTCCGAGATAACGAAGAGGTTGCCGTAAATAACCCCGATCGCAAATAGCGCCGCCAAGCTGATCAGAACTTTGTGGGGTAGGGCCGCAAACGTACGTTTGCGGCCTGTGTTTACAAGTGACTTCATCATTTGAGAAGTCCTGCCTCGCGATATGCCCGTTCTGCACCGGGATGGAACGGCAGAACATCCTGATCAGCCATAAGCTCCGGGGTCAGCGCCTTCATAGAACCGTGAACCGCCTTGATCTCGTCAACATTTGCAATCAAAGCCTTGGTAAGGTCATATGCAGTTTCTTCCTCCATCTGATCCGTCGCCACCAGAAGAGCACCAAGGGCCGACGTTTCGACATCATTTGGCTGATTGGAATAACTTCCTCCGGGGATTGTATAAGTTTGAGTTCCGAAACGGGCATTCGTGGCATCAATTACATTCTGGGGAATGTCGAGGACAATGACTTCATTGTTTTCGTCAATTGCGCGGAATGAGGAATGAAGAACAAAGACACCATTGGTAACAATGTCGATACGACCATCCTTCAGCAGTTCTGCCTGGTCGTTTGCCCCGGCCTGAACAATGCGTCCACCATTTGCCTCAACAGCTTCCGTGGTTAACCCAGCTTGTTCGAGCATGAACAACGCTACGTTGGACGTAATGTTACCCGAACGGTTTACACCAATACGCACCGGTGCTTTTGCTGTTGCAAGATCGTCGAGGCTATCGATGTTGTATTCGTCGGCAATCGACTTCGCCAAGAAGAAATGCATCGGCGCCCAATTATACATGTAACCAATTGCACGCATGTTGTTTACAGGAGCCTTGAAGGGTTCTTCACCTGCCAGAGCAATCTTCACTTCAGCGTTGTGAACTAATCCCGTATCCGTCCGGTTTGCTCCCAGCAAACCAATATTTGCAAATCCACCACCAGTTGCCTGATATGTTACAACGGAATTTGGGTCTGATTGTTTTACGGCACGGTCGATACCTGCGCCGAGAAGGGACCACAAGCCACCCGGATTGCCACCTGAGAGCGTCAGGTTTACCGGTTCAGCCTGTGCAGTGTTAACGCCGAAGGCCAGTCCAATAGCCGCGGCAAGAGTCAAAAGCCTCATTCTTTCCTCCCTAATGGGTAAGATCTCAATTTATAATTTCTGTTATTTTTATTGGATGCCGACCGTCAAAGGTCCCACTGGAACGGCATCAGGCCTCGAAAGTGATATTGACGTTCTTTTGCTCGGTGTAAGACAGCATCTCGCCCAAGCATTCTTCGCGTCCGATGCCGGATTGCTTCATCCCGCCATACGGTGTGCCAAGGAAATGGTCGCTGGAATTGTTGACCCAGACATACCCGGCGCAAATGTCATCAACTGCACGCATAGCTTGTGAGATATCGCGCGTCCAAACCGAGGCAGTGAGCCCGTAATCAACCCCATTTACCGCTTCGATCAGGGAGTCATAGTCACTCCATTTGAGGACGCTCAGCACCGGTCCGAACACTTCTTCTTGCGCAATGCGCATATCGGGGGTGACGTCAGCAAATACAGTCGGTCGAACAAAGAAGCCATGAGACAGCTCTTCGGGTACATCGCCGCCCGCCACCATCCTGGCACCTTCATTCTGCGCTATTTCTATGTAACCGCGGACCTTGTCATACTGACCGCGCGTCGAGAGACAGCCCATTTCGGTACTAGGTGAGAGTGGATCGCCCGGCTTTACTGCATCAAATGCGGCTGCCAACTGATCAACGACGGGATCATATAGGCTTTCATGGACGAATACCCGACTGGTCGAGCCACAAGACTGTCCTGCTGTCCATGGCAGGTTCATGCCCTTGACCGCGCTTTGAACAGCCTTTTCAACATCCGCATCCGGGAACATGACGAGTGCGTTCTTTCCGCCCAGTTCCAATGACACATGTTTAAGTGTATCGGCAGCCTGACGCATGACGGCACGCCCGGTTGCGGCACTGCCGACAACGCTGACGCTGGCGATACCGGGATGGGTTGAAAGTCCTGCCCCCAGATCAGGGCCGCCATTCAGCACATTCAAAACGCCTGGTGGGAAAAGTCCGCCAATAAGTTCGGCAACCTTTAGGCTTGAAAGCGGTGTTTCTTCCGATGGTTTGATGATCACACTGTTGCCAGCCATGATTGGCGGCGCAAGCTTTGCGCAGGCGAACATCAGCGGGTGATTAAATGGGACGATGCGTGCCACGACACCAACAGGCTCTCGCACAACATAGTTCACTTTCCCCGCCCCAACCGGGACGGTCTCACCTTTAATCTCCGTGGCCAAGCCCGCAAAGAATTCCATCAAGGTAACTGCGATATCCACGTCAAACAGCATCCCCCGCAACGAGTTACCGCTGTCGAGAGCGTCAAGTCGCGCGAGTTCTTCCTTGTGCTCCTTGATCTTGCTTGCAGCTTCGCGCATAACACGCGACCGTTCCAAAGGGATCGTCTTCGCCCAAATTTTCTGACCTGCAGTTGCAGCTTTTACAGCGGCTTCAAGTTCTTCCTCGCCGGCACTGTCAACTTTGGCAACTTCTTGTCCGGTCGATGGGGAATAAACCGGTATCTGCTGGCTAGAACTTCTATGCCAAGCTCCACCATAATAAACCCCTTGGGGGAGTTTGTTGGGCAATGTGCCCAGGGCTGCAGAAGCGGCGACTACCTGCTTCATGTGATTTTTCCTCCCGGGAATTTCCGTGTTTATTATTTTTTGTAATCACGGAAAGGTCTCTCTGGTCTTTTTTATAAGATATCTAAATTAAATGGCAGCAAAGGAGATCAGTCAACCATAAAATTAGATATCTTAGTTTTGTTCGAAAAAAATAGCAGGCTCTCAAACGAACCTGCTATCAAAACCTTATTCGGCAGCGACACTTTTCTCTTCCACAAGAGTTCGCCAATCCACTGTCTGCGGATAGACCCCCTCGCGCGAAGCGATGTCTGCATGCGGAATTCTTGGCTCGACGGTACCGATCGCATCGCCACCGGCAGCAACTTTTCTGGCTGCATCAACCATCAAGCGGCGAAACTCGACAATCGCGAGATCGGAAGCCCCAAGAATATCTACCGATCGATCAACAATGGCACCCATAGATACCCACATCACAATATCCTGATTGGGAATACCCTTAACACCCGTGAAACTCCCGAGCTTCATAGCCTGGCGATCCTGCAGGAAATTATTGTGCAATTGACGCTGGGAGACCCAACGATCATCAAGGTGAATGCCTTTTTGTGCGTGATTGAATTTTCGCCACTCTTCGGTTGTCGGACAGGCCTTTCCACCCCAGGCAATGAAATGGAAATGAGTGGTTTCATCGTCAATAGGAACGATAACACTCGCAACATTATAATTGTTATTCGGCGGGATCAGAGATGTATAGGGTGCAATATACTCGGTAATACGAAGATAGTTATGGGTACTAGGATTTTTGATCGGCTTACGGATCGCAGCATAGTGGAAGCCGTAGCTGGTCGTTTGGGTCTGCATGCGCGGAGATTTATCCGTCGAAGGGCGGTACCATGCCTGATCATCCGCGGAAGCGCCTTCAACGCGGGCCGGCTTCATATCCGATGAATGCAAACTGGACGAATGTGCGGAATCGATCTGCCCTTCGGTAATCTGCGCCCAGTTGGCCGGAATCCTGATTTTCAGGATTGAAACCTGGGTATCTTCGGTCGGGGCAAATGCAGGTGGCGAAAACGGATACATGTCTTCTTCTTCGCCAAGCCATGCCCAAACAAAGCCCCCCCATTCGACGGTCTTGTAAGACTTGTGCTTTACCTTCTCATGTAGCGGACTGCCTTCGGGTTCGGACGACATGGCAACACAGTTGCCTTCAACATCGAACTTCCAGCCGTGATAGAGGCACCGCAGTCCGCAATCTTCGTTACGACCAAAAACCAGAGATGCACGTCTGTGCGGGCAGAGCTCATCAAGAAGACCAAGCTTTCCGTTTGAATCCCGAAAGGCGACATAGCGATTGCCAATCGCCTCCACCAGCAGCGGTTTGCCATCCGCTTCGGCAACTTCTTCAATGAGGCAAACCGGCGTCCAGTGCTGGCGCATCAGCTTCCCCATTGGCGCATCACCCGAGACGCGGGTTAACAGGTCATTCTCTTCATGGCTGAGCATAACGTGAACTCTCCTCCTTTGTGTTTTCTTAGATATCAAAGAATCAATATCACATCATTACAGGCATCTAGTGACTTGACAAGAATTATTAGATATCTAATTTATTCATCAAAGTTACTTCGGGAGGAAAAAATGTCAACAGAATTAGAAAGCATAAAAATGCGCGTAGAGGCACGGCGTCAGCTAACGCCTTATATTTGCGAGTTTACGCTTTCCCCCGTGGATGAGATCGAACTCCCTGCCTTTGCGCCGGGATCGCATATCACCGTCGAAACGCCATCCGGCGCGATGCGCCGCTATTCGCTTGTTAATGATGGGGAATTTCCGGAAACCTACGTGATTGCCGTGAAACGCGAGCCTGAATCGCGTGGCGGATCATCCTCAATGCACGAGTCAGCTACTGAAGGTAGCGAGATTACAATTCAGGCACCCGAGAACTCGTTCGCACTCAAAAATGCACCGAAATATTTGCTGATTGCAGGCGGAATCGGGGTCACTCCAATTTACGCAATGGCCAATCACCTGTCTGCGCAGGGCAAGCCGTTCGAGATGATCTACTGCACCCGATCTGCCGAGGAAACTGCATATCTGGATGATATCAAAAACGCATTCGGATCACGCGTTAAGTTTCATCACGACAATGGCGATCTCAATCAGGTTTATGATTTCTGGGATCACTTCGAAGAGCCCGGTGCCGGGCATGTCTATTGCTGCGGTCCATCCCCCTTGATGGAAGAAATCAAAGCCATCTCAGGCCATTGGCCGGAAGGGCGTGTGCATTTCGAAGACTTCAAAGCCGTCGATGCCGTGCGCGAAGACGATAAACCGTTTGAAGTGAAAGTCGCCAATCTCGATACCACCATCACGGTTCCTGCTGACAGGTCCGTTCTCGAAGCACTTCGTGATAATGGCATCAAAACGGTAAGCTCTTGTGAAAGCGGCACCTGTGGCACTTGCCGCTGCAAGCTGATCGAAGGGGATGTTGACCATCGCGACATGGTCCTGATGGATGAAGAAAAAGACAGCCAGATCATGATTTGTGTCTCCCGCGCAAGGGAGGGAAATCTTGTCATCGAACTCTAATCAGCCGAAGCTTGAGGCGCCCTTGCGCCTTGGCGTCATCGGGCTTGGTCGCGGGTTCATGCTGACATTGCCAAGCATCAATGCAGATGATCGGGTGCAACTTGTTGCGGCATGCGCACCGCGGGAATCTTCACGTGCGGCGTTCGAGCAGGAGTTTGGCGGGCGCACCTATCAGAACGTCGAGGATATTTGCGCCGATCCGGACGTCGAAGCCGTCTATATCGCCACACCGCATCAAATGCATGTCGATCACGTGGAAATTGCTGCGAAAGCCGGAAAGCATGTTTTGGTTGAGAAGCCACTTGCGATCCATCTTGAAGACGGCATCAAAATGGTCGAAGCCTGTGAGAAAGCGGGCGTGCAACTGATTGTGGGCCCCAGCCACAGCTTTGATGGGGCTGTAATGTTGGCCCATAAGATCATTCAGTCTGGCGATGTCGGCAACGTCCGCATGATTCATGCAATGAACTATACCGACTTCCTATATCGTCCGCGTCGACCGGAGGAACTCGTCACAGAAGAAGGCGGCGGAGTGATTTTCAGTCAGGCTGTCCACCAGCTTGATATTGTCAGGCTTCTGGGTGGCGGCATGATGAAAACCATCACTGCGGCCACCGGGAACTGGGATCCGGCCCGCCCGACTGAAGGCGCATATAGCGCATTGGCTACATTTGAAGGCGGTGCCTTTGCCTCTTTGACCTATTCGGGCTACGCGCATTTTGATTCCGATGTATGGCAAGGCTGGGTTGGCGAACTTGGCTATCCGAAGGACCCTGAAAGCTACGGTCAAGCCCGCAAAGCCTTGACCAAGGTTTCAAGCCCGGAAGAAGAATCCGCCCTGAAATCCGGTCGAACATATGGCGAAACCCCGGCACGACCACCCGCGCCAAACCACGAACATTTTGGCCCGATCATTGTCTCGTGTGACGGCGGCGATCTGCGGATTACGCCCAACGGGGTTTGGCTGCACGGCCATTTCGAACAGAAATACATTCCTGCACCGCTGGAGATGGGCCCACGCGCCGGCGTTAACTCCGCCTTGATTAAAGCTGTCCGCTTTAACGCTCCGCCATCACAAACCGGGCGCTGGGGCCTTGCCACGCTTGAAGCGTGCCACGCGATTTTGCAATCCGCAGAAGCGGCAGCACCGGTCAAGCTGCTTCATCAAATACAGACACAAAAAACAAATATTGGAGGAAACTCGTGAGTAATCTGACACTTTCACTTGCCTACGGAGACTATGATCGCACCAGGCCGATTTTTGATGGACGCGTCAAAATTGATGGCGTAGATCCCGTATCAATGCTGCTGTCCCCGGAAGAAATGTTCTTCCGGGCATTCCGTAACGAAGATTTCGATGTCAGCGAGCTTTCATTTTCGTCCTACTGCGTAAAACTCGCACGAGAAGAATCTCACTATGTGGCAATTCCGGTCTTCCTGTCGCGCGCCTTCCGCCACACGTCGGTTTACATCCGGACGGACAAAGGCATCAATAGCCCCGAAGACCTCAAAGGACGCCGCATCGGTATTGCGGAATATCAGCTGACGGCAAATGTCTGGGTGAGAGGCATTCTTGAGGATGACTATGGGGTAAAACCATCCGACATCCATTGGGTACGTGGTGGCATGGACACGCCGGGTCGGCCGGAAAAGATCAAGGTTGATCTGCCCGATGATGTCAAAATGACCCAGGCGCCAGACGGTGCGACGCTTAATCAGATGCTGATGGACGGTGAGATTGATGGTTTCATTGGTCCGCGTTGGCCAAAATGCTTTAACGAAGGTCACCCGCATGTCGGGCGCCTGTTCACTGACAGCATTTCAGCGGCAGAAGACCACTATAAACGTACATCGATCTTCCCGATCATGCATGTGTTGGGTGTCCGCAAAAGCTTGGCTGAGCAGCATCCATGGCTTCCCGGGGCGCTGCTTAAGGCGTTCTCGCAATCAAAGAAGATGGCGCTTGATGCGCTGAGCGACACGTCCGCGACGAAGGTCACGATGCCGTTTGTCGAAGACACGCTTGATCGCGCGAAAAACCTTCTGGGTGATGATCTTTGGCCCTATGGCGTTGCGCCAAACCGCAAAGTCATCGAGACGTTCCTTGACTATCACTACCGCCAAGGACTTTCACCGCGCAAACTTTCGATCGACGAGCTTTTCCACCCCTCCACGCGTGAGGTCTTCAGCCTATGACCAATACCATCGCAAAAACATCTGCAGTCATGCCCTCCTTGCCGCACATTCTGATCGAGGAAGGCGTTCGCGCCGCCCTTAAGGAGGATCTTGGACGCGCCGGCGACCTGACCACGGATGCAACAATTGGTCCTGATCTCAGTGCAAAAGTATCTTTGGTCTCGCGTGAAGCCGGGCGTTTATGTGGCGTCGATTTCGCACGAAGTTCCTTTGCACTTGCCGGTGCGGGGCTGGCGTTTGAGGCATTCAAGAAGGATGGAGATGTTCTGGCCCCGGGTGATGAAATCGCCCGGGTGACCGGCAATGCACGTGCCATACTGTCATCGGAACGCGTTGCGCTAAACTACCTGTGCCATCTGTCAGGCATCGCAACGACAACCGCAAAGTTCGCAGATCTAATTGCTCATACAAAGGCACGCATTTGCTGTACGCGGAAAACCACACCGGGCCTGCGCGCATTTGAAAAGTATGCGGTGCGCTGTGGGGGCGGTGCCAACCATCGCTTTGGTCTTGATGATGCCGTCCTGATCAAAGACAACCACATTGCCGTTTGCGGATCTATCACCAACGCAATTGAAGCTGCCCGCAATTATGTCGGCCATCTTGTCGTAATCGAGATCGAAGTCGACACGCTGATACAGCTTGAAGAAGCCCTTGCAGCGGGCGCATCAACGGTGCTGGTTGATAATTTCGGCATCAACGGTCTGAAAGAGGCGGTTGCCCTTAATGCCGGCCGTGCGCGGATCGAAGCATCCGGTGGCATCAATATCGACACCATCAAGGACGTTGCTGAAACCGGGGTTGATTATATCTCAAGCTCGAAAATCACGATCTCGGCACCAACCCTTGATATTGGCCTCGACGTAACACTGGGATAGGAAAATGAAACAGTTTCAGCCAGGCGATGTGATTGAGGTCAAACTTCCGGGTGGTTTTGCCTATGTACAGATCACACATAATCACCCGGCCTATCCAGAAGTCATTCGTGCATTGCCGGGTTACTACAAAAAACCTCCGGAAAACATTCTCGAACTCGCATCAGGTCAATCAGTCTTCACGGTTATGCTGCCGTTATTTTCCGCAATCGAGCGAGGCATGCTTGAAGGGCGAAAAGTGACAAGCACGAAGGTCCCCTCCAGTGACAGCACCTTCCCGACATTCCGTATTCCCATCAGGGACCGACAAGGAAATGTTGTCTATTGGTGGTTCTGGGATGGTGAAGGACTGAATTATGATGCAAATCCAGATGCCGGAAGCGAAAACATGCCGCTTCGCGAAATAACCACGACCGATACCTTTATCGAGAGGCTTTCTGCGACCGCGCCGTGTTAAATACCTGAAAAAAACTTAAGTCGGAATGCGGGTAGGAGGGACCTTTCGCCCCTCTTCACCTGCTTTTCGCTCATCCTCTTCAAGATTATCCAGAATCAGAAGCATCCCCTTACGGATTATATCCAACTCGGAAGATGACAATCCTGCCAGCGCAACCTCGTTCACCTCTACGGCAAGCGGTTCAAGTTCGATGCGCAGTTCTTTGCCACGCTTGGTCAGAAACACATGCTGTTTTCGCTTGTTTCCGGCTAGCGTTCTTTTTTCAAGAAAACCAAGCGCTTCAAGCCGCTGCAGAGCCGTGTGGGTTGTGGGTTCAGTTAATCCGGCTTCTTCACTCAACTCACGTTGTGTCAGACCTTCCTGCTCCCACAGGATGCGTAAAAATATCCACTGCCCGAACGTAACATGATGAGAGGCCAAACGTATTTGCAAAGACCGGTTAAAACCCCGAGTTGCCAACCGGATAATATGAGCAAGACGCTCTCGCGAATTGGGAACTCTGTTTTCTTTATCGGTCATGAACAAAACGACGCCCTTAAAGCCAACTGAAATATTTTGCGTTTGACTGATACAGTCGTCGTATAGAGGAGTCAAACATGCTTGATACACAGCATATCAAGCATGGTTGACACATGCCATATTTACTCTGCTGTTTCATCCGCCGTGCGGGTCATTCCCGCAGACATTGCTTTGCTGTAACCCGGGGTGATGCGTGCATCGATAACGACAGCATTGCCCTGTCTGACATCCTCGAGTGCCACCTCAATTGCCGATTTCAAATCACGCGCATTGGTCACGGGACCAATGGCCTTTACCCCTTGCGCGCGGGCCATGGCGGCAAGATCGATATCAGGTCCTCCAATATGCTGACCGATCCATTTGTTTTCAACTGGACGTTCACGGCTGACGGCAACTTTTTCCTGATGGATTTCGTCATTATAGAAAGATCGATTATTGGCAATGATCGCGAGGAAAGGGATACCGTAACGGGCCGCGGTCCAGAAGGCCGAAACACCCATAAGGTAATCGCCATCCCCCAACACGGCAACGGGTAGCCGATCTGTACCCTTCAGTGCCAGTGCTGCCCCGACCAGCATACCCGGCCCTGAGGCAATACCTGCGCCACCGTCATAGCCAAGATAGTCAAGTGGATGACGGAAATGCCACAAATCCCCGCCCCAACTCAATGGCAGACGAACAAGAGACACAACCTCGTTTTTAAGCCCATCGCCGAGGGCCGCAGCAAGGGTATCTACATCCATAGGTCCCAAATCATCTGTCAACTTTCCGGTACTGAAAGCCGGCAAGTTCTGCGGTTTCAATTGGGGTGTTAAACCGACCTCTTTACATAGTGTACGTATGACGATGTCGGGCTCAGCCGCAATATGCAGATCAGCTCGAACCGCGGCCTGATGATCAAGGCTCCAGCCATTGTGAAGTTGGTGATCAACCGATAGCTGAACGAGTGGTGCATTCTCGGCCTGAGCGCCAGCCTGTTTGAGTGTGCCCGCAACGTCTACCCAGTCAAAACTGACAATCAAATCAGCTTCGTTGAGGACTTTTGCACCATCAGGGGAAAGGAAAAATCCTGGCGTTCCGGAATGAAGAGAATGGTCTGTCGGAAAGGCCGCACCCAGTTTGATATCGGTGAGAACGCGAGCATTGAAATGCTCTGCCAAAGCCACTCGGTATGCCCAGTCATCTGCAGACCGAGAAACTCGGCCCATAAGAAATACTGGGGACCGGGACTCTTTTAGCCGCGTGTGAAGTTCCGCAAGCGCGTCGGGCAATAATCCCTGTGACATAGGCAACTTAAAACGCCTTGGATCGGGTGTCTTGATCGGGGCTGTGACAGCCTCTTCCTGTACTACAACATCAAAACAAATATACACAGGAGCCATGGGTGCTGTTTTTGCAATTAAAGCGCCGCGAATCATGGCCTCAAGCGAAGCAGATAACGATGCAGGTTGATCATCCCATTTGACATATGGCCGAACAATCGCCGCCTGATCGCGCGACGTGTGGATCCAATCTATCCAAGGTCGTCGTTCCGTCGCATCGACAGGACCGGTTGCCCCAAAGACCATAACAGGGACTCGGTCACACCAGGCATTGTAGATAGACATTGTCGCATGCATTAAACCGACATTTGCATGCACAATCGCGGCCATAGGCCGTCCGGTTACCTTCGCCCAGCCATGTGCAATTGCGACGGTATGTTCTTCATGAAGGCACAACAGCATTTGAGGATTTTCGTTGCCCAGATGATTAACAAGGCTGTCATGCAGCCCACGAAAACTGGAACCGGGATTAAGCGCTACATATTCGACATCGAGAGCACGCAGCATCTCCGCGATCAGATCGCTCCCCCACAAGCCTGTTGTCTCGGATATGACAGGCCGCTCGACCTTTTCCATCTCTTCCTCCCGATTTTTTACTTTAGTTGGTGTTCTTTATAGTCTCCCATTTAAGTACTTCGATATCTAATATCATGTCAAACGGGTTTTCCGATGCTATCTGCGGCTCTGATCCTCGTGACGGAGCAATCTGCTTCTGTTTTTCCGTCTGGGTAGCTAAGCGGGACTTCCTGCTTGTTTGGGAGCGGATGGTGAGGCCGTCGCCGGGCACTTGAATGTGCACTGGAAAGAGGTGGTCGATAAATGCGCGGTTCGTGATGTCACTGCGACGTGCTGCCCTAGACGATAAACAGACCTGCTCTTACACGCCGCAAAACCCTGTCCCTTTACTGGACCAATGGCGGCTCCACCCTTGACCAAACTCCGTATCCGCAATCGTGCTCAATGCTACGAATGCGTGGCACTGTTTGAGGAATAAACTCTAAGAGCAGTCTGACATGCAGGAGAGGGAGTCGACCAGCCAGTATCTCGGTTCGGAGAGTCATTTCGCCTCGATGGCAGATGACTCACCTTGGTCAACAGTTTCAAAGCAATCTTGGCTATTGCCGGTATCTGATCTGAAACCGATACGCGCTATCACTGTCCGTCCAGACAGTTGTCTAGATATTGCCGGGTTGTAAGCAGAGCTGGCAATCCATCTGCGATCATGACATCAAGGGGTTTCGCCCCAAGAAACAGCGGCCCCTGATTGGGCAGCAATATCCAGGAGCGGGCGATCGGCGTGTTAAAATACAGCTCAAGGCTGCGATAGATGCCGATCAGTGCGCTCAGCCTGAGCATCTGATCGACATTGATCCGGCCGCGATAGTTCGGGCGGCGCGCGCCGCGCCATTTTCCCGGGGACATATCGGCAAGGGCGGCTGCCTGGCGGGCGGGCAGCGCCCAGTTGTCTGCAATATTGCGATAGGCCTTGAGCGCGACCTCGGTCGCTCTGGGGTTCTGGCTGAATTGCCCTGAAGTCATCCGTGCCTTCCGTTTTGTCTCTTCTGCCCGTCGACAGGCTGGAAATTTCGTACAATTTCGCCCATCATACAAGGGTGACATGGTTCGAGAGTTGGATGCATGACAAGGGAGGTCCTTATGGATTCCATCAGCATCAATCTTTTTCTCTTTGGCACCGGGGCCTTTTTCGTCCTGCTGCTCATTGGCATAAAGATCGGCGAATATCTGGAAAAGCACCCGAAGCCGGACTGACCCTTTTCCCTGCGCGAAAGATAGTCGGTGCGATGCGGCCTGGCCTCTCGGCAAGCCGATCGTTTCGGAGAAGCCAAAGCCCGCCGGGGATTGACGGGCTTTGACCGATGTCTGTCGGGGGAGGCTTAGAGCCAAACGGTGCCGACAGCCCAGAATTGAGATGTTGGGTGAAGAGGATACCCTGTCAAGCAGGCGGGCAATCGTTTCGGCTGTGATTTTGTCCGTTAAGGACTTTTAACGGACAAAACATTCAAAACATTTTTGGACTTGGTGGGAGCATTGAACGTTCTTCCAAGAACATCGTATTCTCGGGATATCCGAAAAAGATATCCCCATCGTCGCTCTCCCAACTAGGTATGTTAAGTCCGGCGGCTAGAGACTTGGCCTCTGAAATGCGATGAAAGAAATCGTCTGGATGATAAATACGATCATTTATTGGTAGGTTTGGTGAGAAACCGCTGAATCCAAAACATACTCCATTCGATGAGAATGAGCGCATTAAATTCATGGCTTGTTTCACAAACCACTGGTGACGGAACTCCTCCTTTTTCTCCACAAGCACAATTAGGTCTCCAATCAGAAATGCGGATTCAGCGAATAGCGGAATACTCTGATGCATCAGTCGAAATAAGGTTTTAGCTGCCAACTCGATAGCTGCATGAATTCTCATTCCACTTTCAATTTTACGACATGCACGGATAAGCCGCGCATCAGGTATCTGAGGATTCCAGCGAGCAAGGTTATCAAGCCAATGCTTAGGTAAATTTTCCCAGTCACGTTTGCGCAACAAGTAATATGCTGCTGCAGTTGCAGCAATCGGATCTTGGACTTTTCTGTACAAAAGTTCATTTGTTAGTTCACTTCCAGGATCCAAAAGTGACTTCAATGAACTTAACCTGCTATCATGTAAGAATGCCATTATTGATTCTGCATTTGGGCTATAGTCACTGACAAATAGTTCTGGGAAGAAGCCTCTTGATGAATCTTGCGAACATTTAAATTCTATTTTGCTTTTGGTCGTAGGAAGTGAAACAACTTTGGGAATGTTTTCCCCGACGTTGGCAACCAGTGCTCGAGAGTTTCTTGATTCTCCAAATTCAAACTGTACAGACTCAATTGATACTTGGCGTTTCGTGGGGTCAACAGGGACATTGACCCAAGTATCTGTTCCAATCGGCTTTTCCCACAATTGAAACCAAACGGCGCTCATTGTGGCCCGAATGCTCGATTCTTCGTGGTATGGGTTTGCATCTATACGCGGCGAAGCCAAGTTCATTCTTGCGGATGAAGAATGCTGCTTTCGCAAATCAAAGGTTACCTCTTCGTTCCAAGTGTCACTTCCTTCATGCTGAAGTGGTCGGATTTCTGAGGTGCCACTAGGCAATGACAATCGGATAAAGAGTGGGCCTTCGTCTCGTTCGTATTTTAGTTCATTTAGTTTCTTATTAGATATGACACCAGTATGTTTGATGGTTCCGTAGCCATCAATGATATCTATCGGAAAATAGTTTGCTCCATCATCGACCGTGTTTGACGTTTTGAGGCGAACAAAGACTCTAGGTAAGGTCATGGCTGTACTTCCAGTGGAAGACGGAAAAGAGGCGGGTCCAAATGTTCACTGCAATTTTTGTAGTGCTCTTGATCGTGCTGCGAACAGATTTTTACCTCGTAAATTCCTTTTGGAGTTTCTGCTTTCCAAACTCCTTTAGTCTTCCCGCCGGTGATAGCAGCAATACTTTGATCGCTTGAATGTCGAATTTCGTAGTGGCTATTTAAGCAATGTTGCTCTGGGGAAAGTTCAATTTCGACTTTTACGATTGGGAGATGATTTATTACATGTAGCGGTGCATCAACAGTGCCAGCTGTATAAGGGTTGCATAATTGAGGTTCACTGTTCCTGCTTTCTCTATTCATCAAGTCAAGAAGCTTGGGCATTGCCATACTAAGTGCGTGCCCGTTAACAAACCAATCTCTCGTACCGGGTTTTCCGTCTCCACAATAGCCTGTTAGCGCCATTCGCAAGGCGGCAGTGAAGCGGGAAATCTCATTGCTGCTCCCATATGCCGACTTATTATCCGTTGCAGAAGAAATATGGGTTAAACCAGTATTTATATACTTAGTCCTTACACCATCGTGAAGTAAAGCATCTGGATTTGACCCAATTGCCATACCGAACTCGTCAGCATAAGTGCGGCAAGCATCGACGAAAACATAGAGTGGTGCCTCTACTTTCCGGCAAAGTGCTCTAATTGTATTCGATAGATCAAAACTGCCAGTTTCAAATGGGCGGTTTTCACTCTCTCCATGGTCATCCAGTAGTAGAATTTGCTCGTTTCTAGTCCCTGTAATCCCATGACCACAAAAGTATATCATTCCAATATTATTTGGATGTTGTTTTATCTCAGTTAGCCAGCGGTCAAAGGCCAATTTTACATTTGGCAGAGATGCACGTTCAATGTTGTAATTTGTTCCACAGTGATCCAGTTGTTCATTTTGTGCTGCTGAGATAAGAACCTCTAAGGTCCCAAGGGGGGCACTAGGGTTATGAAGGCCGACTTCGGTGATTCCATCACCACTAAGTATCCACCGTGCTATGCTCATCGCTGAGACTGGTGGCGAGGTTAACACTCTCAAACCCATGTGTGCACCGTTCTCAAACTGCCCCCCTCGTAAGTGACGATAGTGTCCAACGCCGATGATTAGAACATGCGTTTGTGGTGTTGCCCTTTGAGGGTTTACTCGGATCTGCGTCATCGAAAGTTACCCCCCCTCAGAAAGGCGGGCGGCTAGTCGCTTGTAGAAGCTTGGCCACTTGAAATACCCAGAATGTGCACCGGTTACCGCATAGCCAGTATTGTACTTATAATCTTTTACTGTACCGGGGTTTGTCGCGGTGAAGGTTGGCAGAACTGCGAAACCGAGTACGTCATTGGTATCAAAGATGTTGATCCAACGTTTGGCTTTGACCGGTGAGGGAACGGCTTCTCTCGGTAATGAATTTTGGTCGTGTCGTCCTGGGCTTGTGAGCAACAAGGACATTTCTTCAAATAGGCCCACCTGAGATCCAACCGTGATCCACGTATCAATCTCAAGATCTGATCCATCTGCGTACTTAGTGAGAATATCGTATAAGATCTCTCCACCGAAGCTGTGGCAAATAACAACCAGCGGCTCTCCCGTTTCGACAGATATCTTTTGGCCGTCACGTAATGCACCAAGGACTGTTGAGGCGATAGGGCCAGGATTAGAGCCGTCTCCACGCTCATCTAAATACCGATAAGAGTCGCCAACGAAGGTGGCAATCTTGTGAGTTAAGGTTCGGCGCGTGAGTCTGACCAAAGCATGAGACAGTTGATCAGTTGGGAAGAGAGAAAGCCGTCTTGCTCCCTCATTGAGCATATCCCACAATCTTTGTCCGCCGAAAACCTCTTCTGCTTTCGGGCCCTCCATTTCGTCCAATATCTCTGTTAACAAACCGTTCTGAGAGTCTCTTGTTAGCCAAGATGAGTCTGTTTGGGCGAGCCGATTTTGAGCCGATTTATATGCTCTGGCTATAACTCGGAAATCGGTTTCCGATAGAGCGCCTTGGGCGATTGAGTCGAACAAAAGGTCGATAGCTACATGGGGAGCTTTGTGAGCAATTGAAACCAGAGAGTCACCTTCTACGATCTCACCATTAGCATGAGCGATTCCAATTGAAGGTAATAGTTCTTCTTCTTTCCCAAATGTCTCGGTTTCGTTGCCAGACGGAATGACAGCCAAATCACGCCAAAATTTAACCCCGTCTCCACCCCAAAAAGGTGCAATTATGTCATGTGATGGGTTAATACCGGCAACTGGTGCAACGATTTCTTTCAGGAAAGCTGCGCGTAACTTTTCTTCTCTGATATAGTCTGCATCTTTGCGATTGTTCACGCCGTGGACAAATACGAATGGCATAGAGTTTCACTCCCCCTTACAGCCTTATTTTACTAATGTAATATAAAAAGGTTGATTGTGGAGAGAAAACTACACTTCTTGCGTGCGTTATCCTCAGGCGGAACATCGTTTAATGTTATGTTGAAAGCTAAAATGTTGCTTTTAGAGGTTATGAAAGGTGCGGTCTCATAGCAAGCAGCCCTTGAGTTTTGTGGAAAACTGCGTCCGTCTCAAAGATAGAGAAATGTAATATATTAACTATCTTTTCCGTCAGTACCATGACAGTTGGGAAATGTATTCACTCTTCCTCTTATGCTTCTACTAACAGAAATATATTATGCTGCGGGAAAGGCTGGGCCAAAAATCTTGCGCCACATCTGACGTCGCGACCACACTTGTCCATTCTGGTCATGTAAAATTGCCTGCACGGATTGGTTATAAGCAACACGGGCTTTCCAATGGAAATGTCCTTTCTTGGCAACATTTGATCCGCTTCCAGGTGCGCGCCAGTAGCTTTGGTTTGTATCCAAAGCAGCCAAGTAGGCAAAGAAGTCACGTGCCATATAATCATGATACAAATAAGATTTATCGCGGTGCACCCAATTTGCTATAAATTGATAGGCAAGCGTATCAATCAGCATCCCACTCATGGGAACGTTGTTATAATCGCGCCAAGCGCGCATCATGCGGCACAGTCGTTTAAGGTTCTTGTTCGTCTCTGAATTGCGTTTTTTTACTGCTGCGATTTCAGCGCGCGGGTTGCAAGTTTTCCATGATCCACCGTGATTGGTATTTGGATATATCCAGCTTTCTCCATCTACGTGTTCGAAAACCGGTAAAACTTCAAAAGTGATGTTGTCCGTAAACTTCACGACAACAACTTGACCGTCTCCAAAACTATCCGAGGTTTTGTAGGTTTTTCGGATCGAAGTTTTGACAGCCTGTAGAAGAGCAGACTGTCCATTGTATTGATATCCATTATATTTATGATAAAAAGCCACCGGCAATACGAAACCGATATCTAGATCGCTGAGGCCTCGCGCTGCGGTGTCACGACCATAAGAGCCTGCATAGAGACTATGGGCTGTATCTGAGGCCGTATTCCAAAAATCGCTGTTTAACTGACGTGTGATTCGCCGGTATCGATAACTGATAGATGCAATGGTATCGCGATCAATGTTGTATGCATTGTTAAATCGAATGAAATCATCGGCAACGCTCATTTAAACCCCAAACCTTATGCAATATTGACGATAAATGGGCTGCTGCGCGCAACGAGATACTCGTTTTTGACAATAAAACACTCAATACTATGTGTGCCTCGATAAGAGGCTACCTCTATATGCACAAGTGCATCTTGCCCTTGTTTGCTCTCATCGAATCCACCTCGAAGTTTCTTATCTGCTTTCGCCTCTGCGCCAGTATTTACGATCTGCCAATAGACTCGATAAGGCATTTGCACATCTGTGATAGCTTCAAATCTGAGTTCGCTGTTGATAGCAACAGGCGTGTCATCACTGATCAAAGTTTTTGGATGACTGTGCTTTAGTTTGGTGGTTGCACTGACAATTGTGACTGTTCCACCTGATGTCATCGGCCAATTAATCGGGCGACGATGAGGTGCATCGAGGAGGCGTTTAATTGCTGTTGTCGCACGATCAAAAACGGAAATCTGTGTTCTGGTGAGTGGATATTTCCGGCTGACAGCGTCCTCGACCAGCTTCCTACCCATCCGAGGTGCCAAAGCATCGACAAAGCCTGTTAGGTTGTTTTGTCGTGCTGCTTCGGCAAAATCCGCTCGTGCGGTTTCGAGCCAGTCATAAAAATGCTCGTGCTTCGAAGATTCTTTTTTCCAGGCATCGGCAAAATTTTCGCGCGGGTCTGAAGGGTTGGCGATCCAATAATCTTCGCCGCGGCGTTCGATAAATTGATCCATGCGCTCAAGAATGCTGAGCAACGCTCCTGTGATTGTGTCTTCCTGCTGATAAGCTTGCGCGGCCAATGTTGTAATTACAATAGATGTTGGTCGTTTTTCCGGCTCGTCAGCAAATCTCATATCACGATGACGCTTGAGCAATTTAATTGCAGACTGAAGAGGTGTCTTTACACGGAATACTGGAATTTCAGAGATTTCTGCTTTTGCCTCATCAAGCATCATCTTGTGTCGCTGTGAGGCAAAGACTTGTTCCATGCGCCCATAGAACCATTTAGCGTAGCCATTGGGATTGCTGGCAGGCCATTCGTTATCAATAAAAGGGTAATTTATGTGGTTCTTATCTGTGATTGAAATAGACTGGTCGACGTAATCCAGTGTTAGAGCCTCTTCAAGGCGCAGGCGTCTCTGGTTTTGTCCGTCTTGAACTGACGGCAGTACATCCATGTGAAATTGCGCCCCATCAGCATAGTTGAGCGTCCAGCATCGATCCCACGAGGATGGAGCTTCCATATTGTGACGGAGTGCGTACAGCTTAAGTTCTTCGCCAAAATCGTCAGCTAATGCCTTTTGGGTAATGTGCGCCTTGCTGATTGAGAACTCGCAGACAACATCAAGGTCATAGTGCTCATTCGCCTCATATGGCTTTATCGCTGTCCCAAGACGAAAGGAACCTTGAGTATATACATTAAAATCTACTGTTGAAAATCGGGACTCTTGTCGTTCCAACCAACTGCCAACTGATTTGTAACTACGTTCTGCCGATTCGTAACGTGAATCTGGAACGTCAAGTTCAGATGCAAGCTGTTCGATCAAGGCCTCTCCTGTCGGTCGCAAATTTGTCACAGGTCAGTCTTTCTCAAGGATTTCGGAACGAACATATCGATTTCTTCGTCCGAGAATGTGTAATCTTCATTATCTTTGAGAGCTTTTTGTGCATCAGCATATGCTTCGGCTTCTGTTTGTGGAGCTGCTTGATATATTGCCGCCAGCTTCTCTTGGAGCTCGTCACGCCATTTAGCGGCTTCCTCTCTAGGAATCTTGGCACAGCGCAGATCTGTTAGAAGTGAAAGATAGGACTCTCGGATAGGCCATATTTCCTTGGCGGTATCTCGATGCGCTTGCGCAATGCCGCCTGGATCAATTCCCTTGAGATATCCGCTCAGTACAACACCTAAAAGGGACAGAATGGCCGTGGCAGCCTTCAGATATGTTTGATCGAAGAAAAGTGTGGAGCAGATACCAGAGGCGATGATCGCGGAAATCACAATTTGAGAAATTTTCAGTCTACGCAATTTGGTAGAATAGCGTTCCGCCATCTTTTCATGAGTTTTATGGGTATAGATCACTCGACCGAAGCATTCTCGAATTTGATCTTCTAGATGAGTAAACTCAGTCATAAGACGATACTCGTTTGCATTGATAATTAAGACTTTTACAATACATAAACGTGTATTGGTTTGCACATAGTTTAAGATGCAATGCATCCCTACTCCTATAGGGGCGCTAATATGAAATAATTAAGAGAAAGCTTCCGAAATATTTGTCGCTTTAACCAAATTCGGATCTGCTCAGGGAAATTTCTCGGAAGCGTTTTCTCATTTGCACAGAAACATCTTCTGAATAGATCAGCTCCTTTCCATCGAGCTGGCTTTAGGCACTGCGCTTTCCGTGCCGCAAACCGTTTCTTAATGCGGTTATCCGGGGAAGGACAGTTATCAGGGTAAGATCATATCGATCGCTTTAACGTCTACTCTTCGTTGTCGACTTCCGTTTCGATAGAAATACCCATCTCTTCAATCTCGGTACCCATCATAAAACGAAACTGGTTATAGGTGTCGTCCTCTGAATCGCTGCTTTCCAAGGTCAGGACAAAAGTTGCCTCATGCGCACGTTCCCGGATTGTTGCGTCTTCAAAGAGGAAACGATGACGCCAAAATAATCTGGCGCCGACTTCTAATCGGTTTTCTTTCAGAAATGGGCCATTTGTTTCTGTAAACTGCTTTTCCAGAAACTGCACCGGTTGCCATTTTTGCTCTTCTTTGCGTGCCTTATGCTCATAAGTGGTTGGTTTTTCAGTTCCGAGAAGGCCAGTCCATTTCTCTTTATCTTGCGGTAAATGGCGCACATTCGTTTGGATACGTATGGAGAAATACTCGTCACCAGCGCGCTCTACAGTTGGTTCCAAAATCGCAATTAGTCGAACCCGTCCGACCAAACGACCGTTTTTGATCATGCTCGGCGGAACGGCAATATCTGTCCAATAATAGGATTGCTGAGCGCGCATGGCTTCGGACCAAGCCATGATCACCATGTTGGGTGGACAGTTCCACGGCTCATTGATCAGCACTGGCGATCCATAACCCAAGTGCTCATCATACTTCCCCTTTGGCAGATCTGCGGCATTCAGGATCAAGCCACGGACCAAGTCCGGCGTGGGGTTGCTTACGTGTTCGAAGCAATGGGCTGCTAGACGGGAAACCAGCGGTGCGGCAAAACTCGATCCGCGCACTGTTGCTCCACCGAGGACCCGATGTGTTGAGAACCAGCTGAGGTCGGGTTTGAACATCAATTCAGGCCCGAATGCAGTTCGCGAAATGTCACATTTACCGCCTAAAGCCTCAAAAAGCCCCGTCGTGGAACGACCGGCAACGACCAAAGCAGCATCACAATCTGCAGGTGGTGAAATGATATCCGGGCTGCCGGGCTCTCGATTACCGCTGGAGATCACAATGAGGTTCTGATGTTTTCGACACACACCAGCCAGTAGATGCGCCATTTCGCTAACTTCGAATTCGTGAGCTGCAAAAGGTGTATTTGCCGAGAGATTCCAGACACGGGTCTCTGGTTGATCTGCCATGACCTTGTCGAGATGCAGAACCAGATCTTCTGCTGTGACTGGTGTGACGAGTATGTCGTCACGTTGCACGGCCTGAACAATACCCAAGCGGCACGGTAGATCAGGAATCGGGAGGCTGTTGCTCCAGCGTGTGGCATCAACAATCATCGCAGCAAGCATATTACCATGGCGCCGATCCGCTTCATCGTCAGTGACCAGCTTGTCACTTTGCCAGGCAACTGCATTCAGGTAGCTGTTGGCGTGATACCCGCCGTCGATGACACCAATGATTGGTGCGCGGTCAAGATCATAAGGCAGTTCTTCGGGCTCTCGTCCCGCGCCAGGGCTAACACTGCGCGGTGTTGTAATTGGCTCCCAGCGTCCGATTGAGCCGCTTAGGAGGAGTTCGCTAATGCGGTCAGTTCTAGATAATCCAAGAACCAGGGTTTTTGGTTGGCTTCTGCCTGCATCATAAAGCGTGAGAGTTCTTCCTTGCGCAGGCACCAAATCGCGTGACCTGGGCTGATCAAGGGTTTCTTCTGCTGGTGGCAATATCCAGGCATCACGCAGGACATCTTCCAGATAAGAACAAACAGCATTTTGACTGTCTGTTGAGATGTAGGGAGCAACTGTAAAACGAACCCAGATGCGGTTTTCTGCATCACGGTACGCTTGGCTTGCTAGGTCAGAGTGACGTTCATACTCACGTTGAAGAGCGGACGTAAATGGTTCGATATTCAAAATGTTGGAGATATCGATCTGGGCTTGTTTGGTGGGATTGTCGATTCGGCCTCTAAGGTTTCGTAAACCTTGTTCTGTGAGTTCGATGACATAGCCCCCACGCCAGGGAGCCGTGATCTGACAACCTGAAACCCCACACAATTCGTTAGGGGTATGACTGGGTGCAGCAGAATCATGATAAAACTGCATCCAGACCAGCATCCTCTCTGAAAAACGAGGTAGGGTAGAAAACTGATCAAGCAACCGTGAAACACGCTCATATGCGCGGCGACGGCAGGTCTCATAGCGTTCGGCGCGTTGCTTTTCGAGTTTTCGTCCACCCGTCGCACGGATCTTCTGCTCACTCGGAGATTTTGTGAGTCGCAGTGCCGGGTTATTAAAGACAGGACGATTGTCTGCCACAGGATATACCTCCAGATAGAGATATTATCCTATAGGTTGTTGTTTGGTTATTTCAACAACTTACTAATATGCTGGCGTGTTGTGGACAGCAGGTCACCTATTTCAACCTGACGTAAGCCCCCCCGTTGTTGAAGCTGTTTTGCAAGCTCCTCCATCTCGCTGGTTGTCAGGGACGATGCTTTCGGGCGTCGGATTTTTCCGGTTTCGCTTGCCAAAACAGCAGCCGTGACCTGAGCTAGTTCAATGGGTTTGCCGGTAATTACTGCACGCCGCCTGGCTGCTAGTGAAATTTCACGGATATCGGAGCAGCTCAGATGGTTAGAGCATACTGACAGTGCCTGAAGTGGTCTCTTTTCGGCTTCATCAGAGAAAAGATAATAGTTCCATAACGCGCTTCGCAATTCTTGTGATGGCAATTCGACTTCGATACTATGCGTAAAACGTCGCCAAATTGCTGGGTCGAGAATCTCGGGATGATTTGTTGCGCCGATAACGATGCTGGTCGGTTCCAAGTTATCCAGTCCCTGCAACAGGGTATTTACCACCCTCTTTAACTCCCCCAGTTCCTTGCGATCATCCCGGAACTTTGCCAACGCATCCAGCTCATCAAGGAACAAGATCGCATTGGTGCCGTCGACAAAATCGAATAAAGCGCGGATGTTTTTGGCCGTATCGCCCAGCAGAGATGAGATCACGCTGTCAAGACGCACGATATTGAGCGGCCGTCCGAGGCGTTGCGCCAGATGGCGGGCGATGTGAGTTTTGCCTGTACCGGGGGGGCCATAAAGCAAAAGCGTATTGTTGGTTTCAAGTCCGGCTGCAGCCAGTTGCTCCGCATGACTGAACTCTTCAATGATCAAGAGCAATTCTTCCTCGAGACTGTCTTCAAGCAGCAGAGGTTCTCGTGGATCGCTATCAGGTTGAAGAAGCGGTGTGCGGGTTTTGGCATCTACAGGAAGTCGTTCCGCACTTTGAAGAGGGCGCAAATTAACGAGCGGTTTTTTGGTCAGCCGCATTAACTGATCCCGCACTTCTTGTTGATCTGGTCCCGAATAATGACGAGAGATATCAGCCAGCTTGCGAAGCAGGCTGGTATTGTCACCAGACAGTGCTGTACGGGCCAAATCAACCAAATCCCTGCCCGGAGTGAGTGGTTCGGCAACCAATGTGTCTGGATCACGAGATATCTGTTTCATGGCCGACCTGCCTGAGCTTTGAACTTGGAATCGAAAGCCCGACAGATGCGCTGCACACGATGTGATTGCTGCTGTCGGGCAACCACAAGAGTCGCCCAGAATCGGGATTCTGTCAACAGATTCGACAATTTTGTAAACGGATTTCTAGGTTTTGTCACCGGAATTACCTGTTTTGTAAACAGAAATTCAAAGGTTTGGGTGACTCATTATTGCGCGATATATGTGCTTATATACGCTTTTGGGTTGAAAATTGATTAAGGAGCTTGCTGGAGTGAAGGCAGCTTCTCAGAGAGGCAATTTCTATCTTGTTCTTGGTTTGTTTTTTCTGGTACCGTTTTTTCTCTAGTGATTTGCACTTACTGTAGGTTTGGAACGGATCATATCTGATAGCTCCTTTCTTGAACTCGCCAACCGGGCGGGACGCATTATGGATCAGGCGTTGGCGCCTACGACGCGTACTCGCTATCTCGCATCCTGGCGACGATACGAAGCCTGGTGTGCGGCCAAGGGGATTCAAAAGCCAAATTCCGACCCCAAGACGATTACGCTCTTTCTGACAGAGCGCTCAGCCAAAGTGGGACAAAGTGCTCTCGAACAAGATCTCGCGGCCATCCGCTTTATGTGTGCGATGAACGGTGTCGAGTTTAAAGATCCTCGAAACTATTTGCGTCGTTTCATGCGAGGTATTCGCCGGGAGCGAGGTCATGATCCCAAACGCAAACGCATGATCGCTCCCGTGTTATTGGGGCAAATGCTGGATCATTTGCCAGAGAACGGTCCAAAGGCGTCCCGGGACAGGGCCGCTTTGCTGATCGGATTCTCTCTGGCATTAAGGCGCTCCGAGATTGTTGCAATCGGTTGGGATGACATTGTTTTTGAAGATGCTCACCTGATCGTGCGTCTGAAACCATCAAAGAACCACAGCAACGCCGTCTTCCAGTGGATACCCAAAGTGCCGTCCTCGCTTTGCGCCTTTAACGCGATGCAGCACTGGTACCAGCTGAGTAACAGACCCATTGATGGTCCCTGTTTTCCCGCAATCCGTGATGGGAAAATTCAGAAAAGAGCGGTTTCTGACCGCTACATCAATCGTCTGGTCAAGCGATTGCTTTTGTTGTGTGACAAGGTTCCCCAAGAGTTTGGCGCACACTCACTACGAAGCGGAATAGCAACAGCTGCGCATTGGGAGGGGCTATCGGATGCGGATATTCGCAAGATTACCCGCCACAAAAGTACCGGTGGCCTTTTACCTTATCTGCAGCCCAAAGATGGCCTGTTGCATGAACAGATTTTTCGATCTTTCGATAATGAGGGGTGACGTGCAGGATCGGGAAAATAGTTTGTTAAGAGCACAATATGTTCTGTCGTCTGATGTCATCAGATACGGGGCATCTGATGAATTTGGCAAAATACACATGTTGGGGGTCCATGTCTGATCGCATCCCGTCTATTGAAACACCGCAACTGCGTACTGCTCCTTTTAGAACCCCCCACATTCTTCTCGATGTCGTCGGTTTCACACATGATCCCATAGAATCTCCAAATCTTGGCTATCGTGCAGACCAGATTTGGGGTGTCGCCAGATTTGCGCCTTGTGAGGACGTTTTTCCGACATCGAAGAATAAATCGGGAATTGATGTTGTTACGTATCTGGCTGCTCGGGCGCAAACCGAGAGCTGGGTTTACCGCAAGTTTCCAGTGCGGGAATTCGGGTTGATGAGAGAGGGACGCGTTTGGAATAATCGCATTCACTCACCTATTCCTGATCTGGAAGTCTTCCATGCGACTCTTGATCCCAAGACTGCGCGGCTTGAGTGGCTCACCCATAGCATGGCCCACTATCAGTGGATCAATATTCCAGACAATCTGGAGAAGTTTGGTCCAGTAGAACTTCCCTCTCCCCGATTACTCGTTTCCGGTCGGCTAAAGGGGGCAGATCACCAAACACAGTTCATTATGAGTTGTGCAGATTTTCTCTGGTATCTGACTGGATATTGTTCCGAGCTGTTAGTTGGCCTGATGAACGGGAAAACGCAGCCCGTTGTCGAACGGTTTTACCGTGAGCCATTTGAGCTTGAGCATGGGCATATTCGAATCTATCCAAAAAACTATAACGCTGGCGCCAAATTTGCGGCGGCGATTGAGTTGGCTAACATTTTATCAATGGGAAAGAATGCGGAAGCATTTTTGGGGCAATGTGGTTCGCTGATTTTGAAGGGGTTAAGCCCGTATCGTTGGCCAATTTGTCCACCAAGATTGATTTTGCCATTTAGCGATCCGTTTGAAATCAAGTTCGCGGGCTTTTCAGCAGGCCTTACATCTGACATTCGCCTGCCTCTGGAATATGACATCACCGAAAGCTCCCATGCGATTAACGTCCTTCAAATTCAGAGAATTAGAGCGTTGCGCTTGGCATCTACGATTCAGGTCGTTGTTCCGGCAAAGCCTGAGAAAATGGCGTTTGAAACGGAAGACGGAGTATTCTCAGTCACGAGAGTCGGTGGGCAAGAGATCATCGGTGTAACGTCCGAGCCAGCTGATCTGGGGTTTGATGGGGAAACTCTAAATCTGGAAGCCAGTGACTTTGTTCCGCCAAACGCAGATATTCGCATTGAAAAGCATCAGGAACAGCTGGAGCAAAATCAGGTAGGTCCGAGATACCAGTTTGTTGAGGGCGATGTTGCAAGCGGGTCATTCGCTGAGCCGTTCTCGAGCGGGACTTTGCACTCAACACTGGAGTTTTCTCCAGACGTAGATATCGAAATAGCGAAGCAGCTACGTAAACGAAAAGCGACGGCTGCGCGTAACCTGTTCGATTGTTCACCGGATATCCCGTTACGTCCTCACCTCGTTGAACTGGTCGACGATGGTCAAAATGAAGAGCTGCGGCCAGAACCTGGTGGAGATCCGATCGATTACCCCTTACCTGATTTGGCAAGAGCTTTGGCAACTCTCCAGCACAAAACCGGAAATCGGATTGCAACACTCGGAGATGATTGGGTTCCTGTAGCTGACGGTAAATTCGCTGTACTAGAGTTTCCGAGTGCGCGCGAATGGCCGGGATGTATTCCACTCAGAAAGGCAGGCAACGGCCGAAATTTGCTGGTCATGGTCTGTCGGGTGCCTAACCGCGGAAAATTTAGTTATTTGATGTTTATTGAACGAAGATTGCGCAATGGCCTCTATGAGGGACGCCCCGGATTCGTGGCCCACCCAGTTACCTTGCCGGAGCTTCCAGATAGTTTGATCAGAGATATTCTGTATTTCACGATGCGGGCGGATCACGAAGTGGACGGGATGAATGGTTGGCCTACCACGTTAGATTTGTTGAGTACCGTGAACTGCTATGCCAAACGATTGGAACGTGATGATCCCAAGCCTGAAAACATGCCCCTGATCATTGAAGAACTTTTGCAGCTATCCTAGTTTGGAGAAAATGTCAGGTAACGTGTGGCGGTTTCGCTAAGTGCCGGATGCGGATTATTTAAATCTTTAAGCAGGAACGAATGCCAGCAATCTGCACGCATCGCATATGCAATAAGCCGCCATGGCCAGTCTTGAAGTGCCCGGCCGGCGATGGCCATGAGTTTGTGTCTATCTTCACAACTGAGGCTCTCCAGCCTTTGCGATTTTTGTTCCCCTTCAAAGCTAAATTCGGGGCCGCCTGACATTTCTCGTATGACTTCCCGTAACCTTGCGACACGAGGTGCTCGATGATGCAATATGCTCATGAGGTCATAAACGAGTTTGGCATACGATTGAGGGGATGGCATCGGTACATCCCAGAAAAGTGTTCCTGTACGAAAACCCTGTTCGAGCCTTTTCTGCAGTCTTTCTGCATGACTGTCTATTGGTAAAGCTTCAGCTTCCCGGCGATCAAACCCGCAAGAATGACAGGTATGCCAGGGACTGCGATGAAGACATACAGGCTCGCCGCACTGACAACATCGATCATGCAGTCTTTGAGAATGGGTTGTGCATTGGGTAATGAACACAAGTCGCCACGACAATCGGTAGTAACCCTCATCAGCCAAACATTGAGGGCAGAAGGCTTGGCCATATTTGCGATGGGTTCTGTGATAAACTCCCAGAACTGTAATCATCTGCTGCACATTGTTCGGCTTCAGCATGGGAAACACGCGTCGTTCCAAAAGATGGATGGTTGTTTCGGCGGCCGCTGAAATTGGCGTGCCTGTCAGACGGGCAAGGTCGCAGACAATCTGCTTATCTGTTGGTCGGTCAGTATCCCGTGTAAAAAAATGCTGATGCTTTGACAGGAAATGGCAGAAGGTACCGACAGGTATGCCGTTTGCGTTCGCGACGCGGATCAGCCAGCTTGTGAAAGACTCATCGACTTGAGGCTTTGGGCGAACCGGTAACATGGTCATTTACCCGGCAATTTGTTCGGCTTCTGCTTTGCGGCGTGAAGGTGATGTATAGTCCGCAATTTCAAAATGATGTGGTTTGAGATGAGCGGAACTTTCATCAAGCGCAATGAAAGTCGCTTCTTTCACATACGAAACCATCTCTCCAACAGTCCGTTCTGAAACTGTTAGAATGGTCCTTGCCAGTTCAGATTTATGCAGGTTCGATGGCTCTGGAAGTGGCAAAGTAGATTCGAGAAAATAGAGAAATCTTCGATAATCCTTTCCGTCTTTCCATTCCGGAAGATTGTATGGTTTGAAGCGATTAGCCAGCTGATCATCGGTTTGGATGGTCCGGATGGCTTTCTTGGTTCCGGCACAGATAAAGGAAAGCCTAAGCTCATTGCTCAGAAAGCGCAGCATATTGAGGAACTGACGCTGCTGGGTAAATTTACCCTCAGAGATGTTATGAAGTTCATCAATAATGATGAGGCGCGTACCAACACCCTTAAGAACGTGCAGTACCTGGCTTTCGAGATTTGCTGTCGTATCGCTGGGTCGATGAACCGCTCCAACTTTATCGAGGACCTGTTTGTAGAAGCGTCGAAGTTCAGGCCCTGGTGGCATCGTGATAAAAATTACCGGGATTTGGTCGGCTTCTTCCTCTGGAATTGAGCGACGCGGATGACGGCTCAGAGCTTCCTCCAAAATCATGGTTTTCCCATTATTGGTTTCGCCGACCAGCATCATGGATGGCATGCGGTGCGTTGGCGGGTGCTTGATCATTGCTTCGATCTTTTCAAGCATCCGATTGCCAGTATCGTAAGGGAACCATTTACGGGTGTTCAGCCAATGAATCTGGTCGTCCCGTGATGCTTCCAGATATTTTGCCGCTTCACTATGAAGGTGCTCAGTCATCGAATTTTGATCTCCGATTCAATCATTGAGGGATCGAATTCAAATTCCAGATCGTCATTGGATAGCGTCTCCCGAGGCTTAGCCGGAGCAGGCTTGGTCGCGTGCGTATGCGCCGCATGAGGATTCATACGGCGCTTTTCGGTTCTACGCTGCTTTTTCGCCTTTCGAGTGGAGGCCACTGACTCTGCGATGCGGTTTTGCATAGCTTCATAACCGGCAAAAATACGCCCTTCATCGACCTGATCTTTACCCTCTCGCCGCATCCTATCCTTGATATGTCTGAGCTCCCAAATGCTCATGGAAGGCTGGCTCAGGTCGCGATAGGGAAGCTCATAGTATGTCTTGTCTTCTGGATGATAGAGATACAGCATCGAAATATCTCTAGGGTCGCGTCGAAGTTCAAACTTCCGCTTGTCCCCATCAAACAATATCTGTCCCAGAATGTCAGAATAGTAGTGGATGCCGTCAACACGTACGCCGTAGCGCTGAACGGTGCGTGTCATGACAGGTAGAAAATCGATCAGGAATGCTTTTTGATTGCTGGGCAAACGTGGGCGCCGGATAATTGAACGGGGATCATTTCCGCCAAAACCTTGTTCGAACTTTGCGGCAGGAGGCATGCCAATACCTTGGTGGAGCCTCTGATTGTAGACGTTAACAATAAACTCCAGCAGGTAACCTTCCAACTCCTTAAGAGTCATACACGCTCGTCCCTGGGAGTCGTATTCGTCTCTATGATGACTGCTCGAAAAAGTCGTCCCGGGAATATTGTGGGATCTATGGTTCAGCGTTTTGATGAAACGCTCAATCACAGCACCAAATTGCGGTGCTCCTTTAGGACGATAATCAAGGGAAATACCATGTTGATCGCAGCCTCGTTTGAAGGCTGCGCTATGGAAATCCGAGCCGTTATCGACGAAAATATTCTCCGGAAGTCCCTGCATTGACCAATTGCCAGAGATCTTATGTTCACGCAGCAGTTGCTCTTTCGGAAGGACAGCTTGTGTCAAGCAAAGGGCGGTAGATAGTGAACTTGGCGCTCCGAACGAAAGATAGAAGCCCATACAAGCGCGGCTGTATGAGTCGACTGCCGTCGTGATCCAGGCTCTATCAATTGCTTCGCGTTCTTTAGGATCAACAAGAGTAATATCGGTCGGGGTGTGGTCGATTTCGATTTGTTCAAGAGGACGAGTTGCCGTGGTTGCAGAACCCTTGTGTGGCTCAAAAAGCTGTTTCGCTTTCTTTTTAGAATAGCGATGTTCTGTCGCTATGAAAGCTGGGACGTCTGCAATTCGACGATAAATGGTAGGTTTTGAAGGAGGTGAGAGCTTGGCTTTGAAGCACCTTAACTCGACTTCTTCGACAACACGTGCCCGTATCGGACGCTCTTTTGTCAGATAAAGGTTTTTAATTACATCAGAGATAATTTTTTCGACGTCGGGATGGAGGCGTTGTTTGGTCTTGTTGCCTCTGTTAAGGCCAACCACAAGACTCGAAGTCTGATGATCCTTCCTGAAATTCTGTACCCAGCGATAAAACGTCGGGACACTGCAATTCAATTTAGCAGCAAAGTCTGCAGCCAGTTCTTTGGTCGGGTTGGCAATTTCAAGCCATCGTTCAATAACCCGCCGACGTTCGAGCGCGCTTTCCCAGCGCTCGTCATCAATTTTGTCGGGCTGAGTGTTTTGAAATGTCAAATCCTTAGCCTACCTAAAAACATAACGGTATCGAAACTATCATAAATAGATCGATAAATCAGCATCTAATCTACTCTTATAATCGGCAAAAAGCTGATGTGTCGCAAGCATCTTGAGAACTTCTGTGTGAACCTGTTCTGCAGAAAAATTGTGAAGAGCATCTGCGATTTTCCTGATTGTTGTAACTTTGTGCCGTCGAACAAATAGGTAAACAGCACGTTCTATCGGCGTCTCGGATTCCAGGAAACGGTAGGGTAGGAGTTCTCGAGTGCGTTCAAGTTCTGATGTTCGGATTTCTTTCTCGGTGAAGACGCTAAATGACCAGCCTTTGAACTCGGCCCATTGTTTTGCGTGCTTGAATTTTTGCAAAAGAGTTGGCTGATTTTTACCATTAAGGTCGGAAGTGTATTTGATTTCCACCAGCATGGTGTGCAGACCAGATTCCGGCTGCTCCAACTCATGACGATAACGCGTGATTAGAAAGTCGGGCGTGTAGGTTCGTTCTTTACCCAGGTCATCCAGATATCTGATGGTGACCGGCTGAGCTTCGATTGAAAAAACACCCCTTCTTCCGGTCATCAAGATAGCAAAATCGCGCTCCAGTGACGATTCGAAGGGTATTTGTGGTTGGTCAGGGGCTACTTTTAGCAGACCCGTTATTGATCGGTCGGTTGGCCGAATTTCCCGTGCGCCGCGTGTTTCGGCGGAGATGTCATTAAGGGTTTCAAAAAGACTTTCAGCAAGGCTGTAATTTTCGCCGAGTCTCATATTTTGTGTTTCAGTCTCATATTTAGTGAGCCAATCCACCCATAAGTCTTTGTTTTTTCTCATACCTGTAAGTCTCATATTTTATGTTTCTTTACAGGTGGCCATCGTGTTCGCCCTGGCGAGATTTCCTTAGCCCATCATGGCGTTCTGTTTTTGGATGAATTACCGGAATTTCAGCGCAATGTCCTTGATGCATTGCGTCAGCCACTTGAAACCGGGCAGGTATCGGTTGCGCGTGCCAATGCGCATGTAACCTATCCGGCGCGCGTGCAACTGGTGGCGGCAATGAATCCCTGCAGGTGCGGCTATTTGGGTGATAATGATCTGGCGTGCACGCGGGCACCGCGATGTGGCGAGGATTATCAGGCGCGGCTTTCCGGCCCGCTTCTGGATCGTTTTGATATCCAGATTGATGTTCCCGCAGTCACACCCGAAGAACTTGACCTTCCGGCGTCGGGCGAGACGACGCAGGTGGTGCGCAAACGGATTTTGGTGGCGCGCGAAACCCAGTCATTACGATATAAAAATGATAATATTTTGACCAATGCTGAAGCAGATGGCGAGGTCTTGCAAAAAGCAGCGGTTCTGGATGAGGATGGGCGTGCCTTGTTGCAGGATGCCACGCGTCAGATGAAGCTTTCAGCTCGCGGGTATCATCGTGTTTTGCGTGTTGCCCGCACGATTGCCGATTTGGCGGGCATGGATAACGTCAAGCGCGGGCATATCGCCGAAGCCCTTGGTTACCGGCATATGGCTTATCGGAGATGATCAGGCAACACGGGAAATCCGGTAAACGGACGATGGTGGTACATTGCGCATGATCGTTCCGATCCGGCTGGCGCGAAGGCCCATCCGATCAAGAATGGTGCTTGGAATCGGGCAGCGCGGGCCATAGGTGAACTGATAGAGGGCACCGGTAGGTCCAAGATAACGGAATGCACCATTCAAAACGCCCATCACTTGGCGGGGTCGCATGGAAAGCAATGGCAGGCCGCTGATGGCAGCACCCAGATCATTGGATGGATAAAGCGGGTTTAAGGTGATTCGGCTGGCATCCATATGCAGCACCCTGGCACGTGGATAACGATCTGAGAGCAATCGGGCAAATTCGGCCCCGGCTTCGACCAGGGTCAGATCGCCCTCATCAAGACCGCGCGCGATCAGGGCCCGTGTAAAAACACCGGTACCCGGACCAAGCTCAAGCACGGAGCCGGTTGCGGGGGAAATTTCGGATGTAATCAATTCTGCCAATGCCGAACTGGAGGGGGAAATGGCCGAAACCCGTTTGGGATCGGCCACCCAGGCCCGAAAAAACGGCAACAGGTCCGACATCGCATTTACTGCCTTTTGATCGAATTTCGATAATGACGTCAATCTCATCATCCTTCATGTCGCCAAAAGTGCAGGTTTGTGTTCATTTTGTGAGAACACGTGAAAAACCGGGATATCGCGATTAATGTGTGTTCCGACGCAGATCATCAATCAACTGTGCCTTGGCTGGATCAGTATGGAAACTTGAAGGGATGATCATCATTCCCTTGGTGCCATCGCGGGCTTCGATCATATAAAGGGTGGCATCATCCCCTGGATCGGTACCTGCATCGACACTGTTGCTGTGCACGATTTTCAGATCTGCCGGATCATAGACCGGGCCGCCCCCATCACAACGTAATACGCCATCTTCATAAACGAATTGATGCGAAAAGCCGTGGCGGATGGCATTTTCCTGCAGTTCTGCGAGATTCATGACTTGGCTCCTTGCTCGTTTTGATATCCGTGTTTCATAAACGCGCAAAGAGAATGACTGTTCCGTCAGGATTAAGGATTGCCCGATTTGCTCTCGCGTTGCTGACTTCGCAAATGGTCAATCAGTTCGGCTTTTTCATGTTCTGTGTAAAAACTGCTCGGTACGATCAGGGTGCCACGCGTACCGTCGCAGGCCTCGATCATATAAAGCGTCGCATCATCACCCGGATCGGTGCCGCTATCGACGGATCGACTGTCGATAATAGTCAGATCATTGGCGGAATAGCTTACTTCCTTGCCATCGCAGGTAACATGGTTTCCAGCCGCACTGAAATGATGGGTGAAGCCCTTAAGTGTGGCAATTTCCTGCAGTTCGGAGAGATTCATGGTGTAAGCTCCGTTTGCCGGTGTTTCGTGGGATTTCAATCATAGCATGATAAGGCTGAGAAATATTGCCATTACTATGACAGAAAACCTCAGATTTCCTTTTTCATGCCTTCGTGGCTGGCGACAAAGCCGAGCCGTTCGTAAAAGCGGTGCGCATCCTTTCGGCTTTTATCGGTTGTGAATTGCACAAGCGATGCACCAAGTAATTTCGAAATCGAAATGGATTCGGTAATCAGCTTTTTCCCCACATTCTGACCGCGACATTTTGACGACACCCGCACCCCTTCGATCTGCGCACGCAGACGGCCTTTGCGCGAAAGCCCGGCAATCAGGGTCAGTTGCAGACAGCCAACAATATCATCACCGCGACACGCCAGCAGGTATTTGTTGGGAAGGGCTTCGGTGCTTTGGCTTTGCATGGCATCGAACGCGGCATAATAGACATCAGGCAGCGGATCGCGCAGTTCTTCGCGGGTTTTGCCCTTTTCGTCATCGGCCAGAAGCGCAACGATGGCCGGGAGGTCTTCGTGGGTGGCGTAGCGGAAGGTAATATCGGTCATAAAGGCATCCTTGTTCGGGTCGAGGTGCCATCATGGGTTAAAATCAGGGGCTTGCCAATTTGCTCGGTGGAGTTTTTGCGAGTTTCTTGTCGCTGTTTTGGCAATAGGGCCATTCGTAGAACGGCAAAGGTGCCGTCCTCATGTTTGCAGGACGGCACCTTTGCGTAATCACCCTGTCGCGCGGGATCTGGGAAAAGCGGCAGGGCAATCAATTTAATGATCGGGATCAGGCAAGGCCGCCATTGGCGCGCAGCGTCTGTCCATTGACCCAATCGGAATCCGGCCCAGCCAGGAAGGAGACAACACCGGCGATATCTTCTGGCTGTCCGAGGCGTTCAAGTGGCGGCATTTTGGAAAACTGCGTAATCTGTTCGTCGGTCTTGCCGTTCAGGAACAGCTCGGTAGCAACCGGGCCGGGGGCTACGGCATTGACCGTGATATTGCGGCCGCGCAGTTCCTTGGCATAAACACCTGTCATGGCTTCAACCGCCGCCTTGGTTGCATTGTAGACCGCATAACCCGGCAATTTCAGATGAAGGGCCGTGGTTGAAAAGTTGATTACCCGACCGTTATTGCGCAGGCGTTTGGCCCCCTCGCGCAGCATGTTGAAGGTACCGCGTACATTGGTATCCATCATCGAGTCATAGACCGCGTCACTCATTTCCGAGATCGGCTGTGTGGTCATGACGCCAGCATTATTGACGATGACATCAACCCCGCCAAAACGGGTTTCGGCGTGATCGAACATCTGTTTGACGGCATCGGCATCGGTGATATCGGCCTTGATTGCCATCGCCTGATGGCCGCTTGTTGTCAGTTCGTCGACAAGGGCGTTTGCGCTGTTGGCACTGTTGGCATAGTTGATAACAACGGCAAAGCCATTCTGTGCCAAGCGTTTGGCAAGGGCCACACCAATGCCACGTGCGGCACCGGTGATAATGGCGGTTCTGGTTTCATTTGCATTTGTCATGTCGGTTTTCCTGCCTGGTGATGAACCAATTTCGATGGGCGGAGTATGAACCGGATGACATTTGGGATAATTACCCCATAATCGACAATACTGTTCGATAAATCATAACAATTTGAAATGCGATGGACCGGTTTGAGGAAATGCGCAACTTCGTTCGAATTGTCGAGCGCAGAAGCTTTACCAAAGCAGCGACGGATCTTCAGATACCACGCGCCACGATGACCAACGCCATTCAGCGCCTTGAAGAACGGTTGGGTACTCGGCTTCTGAATCGCACCACCCGGCAGGTTCGACCAACTCTGGACGGCGAAGCTTATTACAAGCGCTGTATCCGGATACTGGGCGAGCTGGAGGAAGCCGACGGCCTTTTTCGGCCTTGTGCGCCCAAGGGGCTTTTGCGCGTCAATCTTCAGGGGACACTGGCCCGGATGTTTGTCATTCCGGCCCTGCCGGGCTTTATGGATGAATATCCTGATATCACGCTTGTGGTGGCGGATGGTGATCGGTATGTCGATCTGGTTCATGAGGGATATGATTGCGTTTTGCGCAGTGGGGAACTGGTCGATTCATCCATGATCAGCCGTCGTTTGGCAACAATGCCCGAGGTGACGGTTGCAAGTCCCGGCTATCTTGAAAAATATGGCATGCCCGAGCGGATCGAGGATTTTGAACGCCAGGGACACCGGGTTGTTTCCTTCCTTTCCGGTGCGGATGCCAAGTCGATGCCGATTGATTTCACGATTGACGGTCTTGTGCGGCAGGTGGAGATTCCTGCCAATATTTCCGTGACCGGGGCGGATTTATATATCGCGGCGGCTATTGCCGGGCTTGGGATCATTCAGGTCCCGTATTACCGCGCGGTGGCCGATCTGAAGGCTGGTCGGCTGGTCGAAATCCTGCCGCAATATCCGCCGGAATCGATGCCTGTATCGGTGCTGTATCCACATAACAGGCAACTTTCACCGCGCGTTCGGGTATTTACCGACTGGCTGGGGCAGCTTTTTGCCAATGGGATCGAAGGACTGATGGCAAGCTGATTGCGGTTCGAGGTGACTAACGTTGGCAGGCAGAATGGACTGGCATAGCCAACCATTCTGCTCCTTTACCAACGATGCGGCTTAATATCCTGTTTTACGATCAACAAGGCCGCGCGGGGTTTCGCCGCGTGAGATGCGATCAATATTTTCGGCGATCTGATCGACCGATTCCTCAATCCGTGTCGCGGCCGCGATATGCGGCGTGATGCGGATTTTCGAATGATCCCAGAACGGGTGGCTTTCGGGTAGCGGTTCGGTTACCGCCACATCAAGGAACGCCCCGCGCAGATGCCCGGTATCGATCAGGCGCAGAAGATCCGCCTCCACAATCATCGCACCGCGCGCGGCATTGATCACTGCGGCATTTTTTGGCAATTGGGACAGAGTGTTTCCGTTCAAAACGCCCTCGGTTTCGGCGGTACGCGGCAACATGCAAACCAGGATGTCGGATTGTCCAAGGAACTCGTTGAGGGTTTCGGCCCCGGCATAGGTGGTGATGCCATCAATCGCCTTCATCGTGCGGCTCCAGCCGGATACGGCAAAGCCAAGCTGGGTCAGGGCGGTGGCGACCGCCGCACCAAGTGCACCCAGCCCCATCACCCCGACCCGGCATTTCGAAATACGTGCGACATCGTGCTGGGTCCAATCGGCCTTGGCCTGCTGACGGGCATAAATATCGAAATCGCGCATGAAATGCAGCGCGGCATACAGATGATATTGCACCATCTGATCGGCCATACCGGCATCTTCAAGGCGAATGACTGGCACTTCTGTCGGAAGGCTGGGCGCTGAAAGTACATGATCAACACCCGCGCCAAGTGAGAAGATCGCCTGAAGTCCCGTCAGGCTTTTAAGCAATCCCTGCGGCTGTTTCCACAACAAGGCAAAATCAATCGTTTTGGGATCGTAATTTTCACATTGTGTGACGATATTTGCATCCTGCAGGCGGGCGACCATGGCCTCTTTCCAGCGATCATCCTCGCCCGCCGCCGCAATCAGGATGCTGGGGGTTTTGCGGGTAGCATTGGCGGAACTGGCGGCGGACATGGGCAATTCTCCTGACGGACGGATGATGTGGATCGACGATTTAGGGATGTCGCGGATACCGATCAGAACCGGCATCGCTCATATTACCTGATCATATAACGCATTGCAGGGCAAAGCGTTCCGCGACATCAAAGCCAAAGTCTGATCATCTCTGCCTGAAATGCCAATTAATGCGCAAAAATCATCGCCGGATCGCGGAATGTCTTGAATTCCAGACCATTGCCGGCCGGGTCTTCCACAAAGAAAGTTCCCTGTTCGCCCGGTTCATCTTTAAAGCGGATTTTCGGCTCCAGCAGGAATTTAACCCCCGCTTCTTTCAGGCGATCTGCCAGATCATGCCATTTATCCCATTCCAGAACCGCGCCAAAATGCGGGATTGGCACCGCATCACCATCCACATTCCCCGCGCCGGCATTTTGTCCTGCTTCGGGGCGAACATGGGCAGAAAGCTGATGACCAAAGAAATCAAAATCAATCCATGCCTCGGTCGAACGACCTTCGTCACAGCCAAGGATATCGATATAAAACGCGCGTGTATCGGCAATCGATTTAATCGGAAATGCCAGATGGAACGGGGGCAGTGACATGTGAACCTCGTAACGTTAAGGAAATTGCTGCGGCCTAGGCCTTTGGTTTTCGAAGATAAATGCTGTGCAACAAATGGTCTTTCTTCGGGCCAGTTATTTTTATTTTAGTTTCGAAATGATTTTCATCATGCCAGATCATGCAATGATGATAAAAATCATCACCACAGGGATGAATGTCTCGTGCACAAAGCACATCGGCAGCATTCTCTCCAAATTGCAGCAGGACATAGCGATTGCCAAAGCTTAACGGATCGCGAAACAGAAGCTCAATCCCGGGCAGGTCTTCATGCAGAACGAAGTCGTATTCGCGGTAACCGTCAAAGCGTTTGCCATCCCCGCGCTCAAGAACTCCTTCCTCCCGATAGCGTATAATTCCGGTCTTTTCAGGCTCTATCAGACGAAAAGTCACATCGCCTTTGAACTTTCCTGTGGGACCAATATCTCGCACAAGCGTCCAGTCACCCGGAAGGCTTTGGAAAATCATAGCGGCGGACGAGATATCTCGGATCATGACATTCCGGTAAATCAAAAAGGCAGGGACGCCATAGCCGCCCTGCCCCGAATTCTAGTCTTGCAGGCGTTAACCTTAGTCTTTTGGCAACATCAGGCCCAGCTTTTTGCCGCCGATGATATGGACATGAAGATGCGGGACGTCCTGGCGGCCATGGTCGCGGGTATTGGCGATCAGGCGATAACCGTCCTCGACAACGCCTGCCGCGGCGGTGATTTTGCCGATTGCGCGTGTATAGGCGATAACTTCTGCGTCCGATGCATTGGCTGCAAAGTCGTCATAGCTGGTATAGGCACCCTTCGGGATCACAAGGATATGGGTCGGGGCCTGCGGGGCGATGTCGTGAAAGGCAAGGACGTGATCGTCCTCAAAAACCTTGTTGCACGGGATTTCGCCACGAAGAATTTTGGCAAAGATGTTTTGCGGATCATAGGCAGAGACGGCCATGGGGATGCTCCTGATCTTGACGGGATATGACCCTATTTATCGGTGCGGGATGCCTTTTCGGCAATACCGGAAATACCCTGGCGTTCGGCCAGTATGTTCCATACATCTTCCGGTTTTACCCCCTGATCGGCCCAAAGAACAGTCAGATGATAGAGCAGGTCGGCACTTTCGGATGCCACTTTTTCCGGGGTTTCGGCAAGGGCCGCGATCACGGTTTCAACGCCTTCTTCGCCAACTTTCTGGGCGATTTTTGCCGTGCCCTTGGCAAAAAGTCTGGCGGTGTAGCTCGTTTCTGGATCGGCACCCTTGCGGGCGGCAATCACAGTGTAAAGCTGATCAAGGATATGTTTATCAGTCATAATCACCCCTCGCGGACCGGGATGCCGGCGGCTTTCATGTGGTCCTTGACCTCGCGGATACGATAGGTCCCGAAATGGAAGATCGAGGCAGCCAGAACCGCCGAGGCATGGCCTTCGGTCACACCTTCGACCATATGGTCCAGCGTCCCGACACCGCCCGATGCAATCACCGGCACATGTACGGCATCCGCAATTGATCGCGTCAGCGGCAGGTTAAAGCCCGACTTGGTGCCATCGCGATCCATCGAGGTGACCAGGAGTTCCCCGGCGCCATATTCCGTCATTTGTTTTGCAAACGAAACGGCGTCAATCCCGGTTGGTTTGCGACCACCGTGGGTAAAGATTTCAAACTTGTCCGGGCCGGTCGATTTGGCGTCAATCGAAACCACAATACATTGTGATCCGAACTTGCGTGCCGCTTCGCGCACGAAATCGGGGTTATTGACCGCGGCCGTATTGATCGAAACCTTGTCGGCACCTGCCAAAAGCAGTTTGCGAATATCTTCAAGCGAACGCACGCCGCCACCGACTGTGACGGGCATAAAGCATGCCTCGGCGGTGCGGGCAACAACGTCGAAAATGGTATCGCGATTGTCGCTTGATGCGGTGATATCAAGGAAACAAAGCTCGTCTGCGCCTTCGGCGTCATAGATACGTGCTTGTTCCACTGGATCGCCGGCATCAATCAGATCAACGAAATTGACTCCCTTGACGACGCGACCGTCCTTGACGTCGAGACAGGGAATGACACGGGTTTTCAGCATGGTCGGTTTCCTGTTTGGGTCCGCTTAGGACAATGCCCTGATAGCTTCTGCCAGATCAATCCGGCCATCGTAAAGTGCGCGTCCGGAAATCGCGCCGTCAATCCCGGCATCGGTATGTTTGGCAACTGCAATCAGATCATCCAGCGATGAAACCCCGCCCGATACGATTACCGGGGTCGAAATCGCGCTGGCAAGGGCTACCGTGCTTTCGATATTCGGGCCGCCCATTGCACCATCGCGGTCAATATCGGTAAAGATGATTGCGGTGACACCGCAATCCTCGAATTTCTGAGCGAGCTCAAGCGCGGTGACTTCGGATGTTTCGGCCCAACCTTCAACCGCGACATAGCCATCGCGGGCGTCAATGCCAACCGCAATACGACCCGGCCATTTTGCACAGGCTTCTTTGACAAAATCTGGATTACGCAGGGCGACAGTGCCAAGGATCACACGGGTGATGCCCTTGTTAAGCCAGTAATCAACCGTTTCCATCGTGCGGATACCGCCGCCAAGCTGGGTTTTGGCCTTGCCTGCGACTGCGGCAAGGATGCGGTCAACCGCGGCTCCATTGACCGGTTCACCGGCAAAAGCACCGTTCAGATCGACGATATGGACCCAATGACAGCCGGCAGCGACAAATTCACCGGCCTGTGCACCCGGATCGTTGTTGAATACGGTGGCCTTGTCCATATCACCGCGCAGCAGGCGAACGCATGCACCATCTTTAAGGTCGATTGCCGGATAGAGATTCACTGGTCAGTGTCCTGTATTTTCTTGGTGTAGTAGTAACCTTCGACCATTTTACCGTTGACCATTGCGTAATAGGGATTGATGCCCCAACGGACATAACCCAGCCCGTTATAAAGTGCGATGGCAGCAGTCTGGGTTTCACGAAGATCAAGTTTCAAAACCGAATAACCGCGTTCGCGCGCATAAAATTCGATGCTGCGCACGATGGCCTTGCCATTCCCGCGCCCGCGCGCCCACGGTGCCACGAAATGGCCGGTGATCTGGGCCGAATGCCGTTGTGCTTCAAGGTTGGACGGCGTTTCAAGCAACTGGGCGGCCCCGGAAATCACGCCGTCAACGCGCGATACAAACAGATGACGCCCCGGCATCAGCAAAACGCCGCGCCAGTATTTTTCCATATCCGGACGATCCGGCGGGGTCAGCCAGCCAAAACCTCCGCCTTCGACGATTGCCTGGGTACAGGCATCAACGATGTCGGAAAGGTCGCCCGCGCTCAGTTCCGTAACGCGTTCGGCGGTAACACCGGGTTCGATCGTATTGCTCGGTGCGGTCATGGTTTCCATCCCAGGAAGTTACCAATGATGGTAAGTCCCGTTTTCTGGCTTTTTTCCGGATGGAACTGGGTACCGATCATGTTGTCGCGCCCGATCATCGCCGTAAGCGCGCCACCATAATCGACCGATACCAGCCGTTCATCCGGATTTTGAACATGCATGTGATAACTGTGCACGAAATAGGCATGATCGCCATCCGATACACCCGACAACACGGAATGCGATTTGCCAGACAGATCAAGGACCAGCTCGTTCCAGCCCATATGCGGGATTTTAAGCGACGGGTCTGCGGGTTCAATTGCAACCACTTCGCCCTTGATCCAGTCAAGACCCGGGGTGTCGGCAAATTCGCGACCAACCGTCGACATCAACTGCATGCCGACACAAATGCCAAAGAATGGCTTACCACCTTTGATGACCTGCTCGTTCAGAACTTCGACCATGCCGGTAACGGCATCAAGGCCGGCACGGCAATCGGCATAGGCACCAACACCGGGCAGGACGATATGGCTGGCATTGCGGACCTTTTCCGGATCATCGGTGACAATGATATCGGCGGAAATGCCGGTTTCGCGGGCCGCGCGTTCAAACGCCTTGGCAGCAGAACGCAGGTTGCCTGAACCGTAATCGATAATCGCAACACTCATGGGTAGGGGGTGCTCCCGGATAAGGGGGTGGGCGCAACATTTTGCAGGGTATCGTGAACAGCGCGTCCGCCACGCAGGCGATCAAAGAAACGATGTTCGGCTGCATTTTCGTTGGGGCCTGCGACAATTTCGACAAGCTTCCAGCCACCGGCCGCGAGCTTTTTGCGCCGCAAGTCATTGGCAATCAGGCCAAAACCGATGCCGGTCGCAAGGGCGAGGGCAAAATCCATTTCCGGACCGCCATCGAATAGATAGATCACAAGATTGCAAATCAGCGATACGCCGATCAGACCAAAAAAAGCGGCCCACAAACGATGATAAAGCGCCCAGATGCCGCTAAAAATAAAGGCCCAGAAATTAAAGCCTTCGCGGATCAGGATCGCATTTTCCATCGGATTGGCATCGCCGGGATGGGTATGGACTGTGTAAACCTTCATCGAAAACCGACTTCCTGTTCCAGGTGATGCATCACCCGGTCATTCGGATCATACTAGGGGCATCTGGCGGGTTAAAGCGACCCGCCGAGAACACCCTTGGTCGAGGGAATGGCATCGGATTTGCGCGGATCGATCTCGATCGCGGCGCGCAGGGATCGTGCCAGCGCCTTAAAGGCACTTTCGACGATATGATGGTTGTTATCGCCATACAGATTTTCAACATGCAGCGTCAGGCCAGCAGCCTGTGCAAAGCCCTGGAACCATTCGCGGAACAGTTCGGTGTCCATATCCCCGACCTTGTCGCGAGTAAACTCGACATTCCAGATCAGATAAGGACGGTTTGAGCAATCCAGCGCCACACGTGTCAGTGCCTCGTCCATCGGAAGCAAGCAACTGCCGTAACGATTGATGCCCTTTTTATCGCCCAGTGCTTGCGAAAACGCCTGACCGATTGCGATGCCTGTATCTTCGGTGGTGTGATGGAAATCGATATGCAGGTCGCCCTTGGCCCGGACTTTAAGGTCCATCAGGCTGTGGCGTGAAAGCTGTTCGAGCATGTGATCAAGGAAGCCAATCCCAGTCTCGACATCGTATATGCCGGTCCCGTCAAGATTAAGCTCGACCGTGATCTGTGTTTCGTTGGTATTGCGCTCTACGCGGGCCTTGCGCATGCAAAGCTCCTTTCCTGCAGGTATCAATGCATCTGTTGGGTCGTATTTAGCAATAACAGCAGCGAAAAGCCAGTTTAACCGGCTAAGTATTGGCCACAAAACGTAACCGGTATTTGTCATTGTTAAACTGTCCGGTTTGATGGCTTAGACAAAGTCGAACTTGTCGACGTCAAACAGGCCCTTGTCCGTCATTTTCAGGTGCGGGATTACCGGCAAGGCTAGGAAAGCGACCTGCAGGAACGGTTCTGGCAGGATGCAACCAAGATCCTTGGCGGCAGCGCGTAGCGTGATCAGATCCTTCTCGACCACCTCAAACGGTTCCGTACTCATCAGTCCGGCAACGGGTAACGCCAGTTCGGCCGTGATCCTGCCACCATCTGCAACGGCAAAGCCGCCACCCAGTTCAATCAGTCGATTGACCGCGGCGGCCATGTCGGCGTCATTGGCACCGACCACAGTGATATTGTGGCTGTCATGCCCGACCGAAGATGCAATTGCACCGCGTTTCAAACCAAAACCACGGACGAAACTGCGCCCAATATTGCCGTTCTTGCCGTGGCGTTCGACAACGGCCACCTTGATCACATCCTTTTCAAGATCGGGTTTGAGGCCGTTATCGCCAATTTCAAGGGTGGCTTCATCCCGGAAGGTCAGGATCAGGCCCGGTTTGACGCGTATCACAGGCGTTTGGTTCTGACCCGGTTTGGGTTCGGCCATGAATGCCTCGGCGGTGACCGGTTTGGCCTTCATCGAGGTCAAGCCAATTGGCGCAACGGTTTCGCGGGCGTCAAACAGACCGTTGGTGACCAGACGGCCACCGGCAATCACATCGCTGACCGCGCAGGTTTCCAAATCATCAAGTATGGCTATATCGGCCCGCCAACCAGGCCCGATCAGTCCGCGGTCACGCAAGCCGAAAATGCGGGCCGCTGAATGCGATGCAGCGCGATAGACATGATGGATAGGGCAATTACGTGCTTTTAAATGACCAATTAATCGTTCAATAAGACTATCAAGGTGACCCTCTTCACCAATATCAAGCGGATTGCGGTCATCTGTGCATAGCGCAACGAAGCTTGACGTATTTTCATCCAGAATTTCGGCCAGCGCCTCAAGATCCTTGGAAACAGATCCTTCGCGGATCAGGATCGCCATGCCCTTGGCAAGCTTTTCGCGTGCTTCGGCGGCTGATGTTGCCTCGTGATCGGTGCGGATGCCCGCGGCCATATAGCCGTTCAGTGCCGTACCCTGTACCAACGGGGCGTGACCATCGATATGGCCGTCCTGAAAGGCTTCAAGTTTTGCCATGATGCCGGTATCAAGGTTCAGAACACCCGGATAATTCATCATTTCGGCCAGCCCGACGACCTTGGGATGGTTTCGGAATGGCAGAAGATCATCGATTTCAAGCTGCGCACCCGATGTTTCAAACCCGGTTGCCGGAACGCACGATGACAGATTAACGCGGATATCCATCACGGACCGTTCGGCGCAATCCAGGAAGTATCTGATCCCGTCCGCTCCCAGCACATTGGCAATTTCATGTGGGTCACACAGGACCGTGGTCACACCGTGCGGCAAGACGCAGCGATCAAATTCAAACGGCGTGACAAGCGAGCTTTCGATATGCAGGTGCGTGTCGATAAAGCCCGGGACGGCGAATTTACCGGCACAGTCAATTTCGCGGTCGCCCTCGTATGTGGCATGCGTACCAACAATCCGGTCACCCACAATGGCAATATCGGTTTCAGTTACCTTACCGGTGATGACATCAAGCAATCCGATATTGCGCAGGACCAGATCGGCCTTGATCCTGCCCTGACCGGCCAGAATGCATTTGCCAAGATGGGTTTGCGCAAGGTCAGGATTGCTCATGATCATTTTCCTTCGTTCTTTGAAATTCTTTTATGGTCCAAGGGTAAAGCATGTGGCGGTGATACGTCCTGAATTTTTTCTGTTCCGTCGCATTGAAACAGTGTTTGTGATCCGGGGATGGTGGTTCGCGGGGCTTGGCCCTTGACCGGGCGGTTGTGCGTGCTAACTCTTGATCGAACGCATTGGATGAAAATCTAGGGATTATTTATGAGCGAAAAATCGCAGCCGAGCTGGCATGGCACGACGATCCTGTCGGTGCGCAAGGGCAATGAAGTGGTGGTTGCCGGTGACGGTCAGGTTTCTTTGGGCCAGACCGTGATCAAGGGTAACGCCCGCAAGGTGCGCCGCATCGGCCAGAAAGGCGAGATCATCGTCGGATTTGCCGGGGCGACGGCGGATGCCTTTACCCTTTTGGAACGTCTTGAAGCCAAGCTGGATCGTCATCCAGGCCAGACCATGCGCGCCTGTGTCGAACTGGCCAAGGACTGGCGCACGGATCGCTATCTGCGCAAGCTTGAAGCAATGATGGCCGTGGCCGACAAGGATGTTTCGCTGGTCCTGACCGGAATGGGCGATGTTCTTGAACCGGAAGACGGCATTATCGCCATCGGATCGGGCGGGAATTATGCACTTGCCGCGGCGCGGGCCCTGATTGATCTGGACCTGAGTGCCGAGGAAATTGCCCGCAAAGCCATGGCGATTGCCGGTGATATCTGTGTTTATACCAATGACAGCGTTACGCTGGAAAAGATCGAGGATGCGAAATAAGGGTGCCGTTTAGGGCCTGACATCGCATTTCCGTCGCAAGAACTAACGGATAAATTTAATGACCCAACATTTCAGCCCGCGCGAGATCGTATCCGAGCTCGATCGCCATATCATCGGTCAGAAAGATGCCAAGCGGGCGGTCGCCATTGCCTTGCGCAACCGTTGGCGCCGCCAGCAGCTTGACGACACGATGCGCAATGAAGTGCTACCCAAAAACATTCTGATGATCGGCCCGACCGGTGTTGGCAAAACCGAAATCGCCCGGCGTCTTGCCAAACTGGCAGAGGCCCCGTTCATCAAGATCGAAGCCACCAAATTCACCGAAGTTGGTTATGTCGGTCGTGATGTTGAACAGATCGTTCGTGACCTTCTGGAAGTGTCGCTGGACCTGACGCGTGAAAGCATGCGCAAGAAAGTCCGTGCCAAGGCCGAAATGCAGGCCGAGGAACGCATTCTTGATGGTCTGGTTGGTGAAAATGCCTCGGCTGATACCCGTCAGAAATTCCGCAAGATGCTGCGAGAAGGCGAATTGCAGGACAAGGAAATTGAAATCCCTGTTCAGGAAAACAGTTCTTCTTCGATGCCGACCATCGATATTCCCGGCATGCCGGGCGCACAGATGGGGATGCTGAACCTGTCGGACGTGTTCGGCAAGGCATTTGGCGGTCAGACCAAACCAAAACGCATGACCGTCGAGGAAGCGTTTGAGCGTCTGATAGACGAGGAAGGCGACAAGCTTCTGGATATGGACAAGGTCACCGCAGAGGCCATCGAAAACGTTGAACAGAATGGTATCGTGTTCCTTGACGAGATCGATAAGATCACCGCGCGTTCCGAGCGTGGCGGTGATGTATCGCGCGAAGGTGTGCAGCGCGATTTACTGCCGTTGATCGAAGGGACAAGTGTCTCGACCAAACATGGTACGGTCAAAACCGACCATATCCTGTTTATCTGTTCGGGGGCATTCCATCTTTCAAAGCCATCGGACCTGCTGCCGGAATTGCAGGGCCGTTTGCCAATCCGGGTCGAGTTGAAAGCCCTGACCGAGGAAGATTTCCGCCGTATTCTGCTGGAACCGGAAGCATCCCTGATCAAGCAGTATGTCGCACTGCTGAAAACCGAGGATGTTACGCTGGAATTCGCCGACGATGCAGTTGATGAACTTGCCCGTATTTCGGCCAGCGTCAATGAAACGGTGGAAAATATCGGCGCACGTCGACTGCATACGGTGTTGGAAAAGCTTTTGGATGACATCAGCTTTACCGCAACTGACCGCGGCGGTGAAACGATTAAGATTGATGCGAATTACGTCCGCGAGCAGGTCGATGGCCTTGCCAAGGATGCGGATCTTTCGAAGTTTATTTTGTAATCGAGATGTTCGATTAGGGCAGATACGCAAAGGGCTAGCACGATGTTGCTAGCCCTTTTACTTTAACCCTGCGCGGTTTGATCTTGGACTATAATTAGGGCATGTATATTGAATGGGTACGGTCATGTCATATGACATTGTTTATCTGGCAGACAGACCTGATTGCGTTGATGCCTGTGCGGCTTGGGCATATGGGCGTTGGGGCGTGCAAAAGACTAAGAGTAGTCTTGAAAATGCCAGGGCTTACTTTGCTCAATGCAGTCAGAAGGACGGTCTTCCGATGACTCTTCTGGCGATCAACCGCGATACCAACCTGCCGATCGGGATGATTAGCCTTTGGCCGCAGGATGGGCAGAAATGGCCGGATAAAACCCCATGGATTGCTGCAGTCTATACGCTTTACCGCTATCGCGGGATGCGCATTGCAACAACGCTTGTCGAGCGTATCCTGCAAGAAGCAAAACGTTTTGACTTCGATATTGTTTATCTTCAGGCCGGAAGTGCTGCCGGGATGTATCGAAAATTGGGATTTCGCGAAATTGAACGCAGAGATGCGAGTACTGCTGCCGCCGGTCATGAAATCCTGTTCTGCAAGGATATGTGATTGTTGCCCAAAGCGGTTCAGGCGGTATGGAGTTTGCGGATATTATCGCTGGCCTTGGCGGGCAGATAGACGGTGAATACCGAACCAACCCCCTGTTCGCTGTCGATGATCATGGTGCCACGGTGGCGTTGCACCAGATGTTTGACGATAGCGAGACCAAGACCGGTGCCACCAACGGCACGCGACCGTGCCGTATCGACCCTGTAAAACCGTTCAGTCAGGCGTGGCAGATGTTCGCGTGCGATTCCGTCGGAATGATCCCGGACGGCAACGGCCAGAACACGGTCATGCCGGTAACGGGCCAATGCACCCGGGGTGTTTTTGGCCAGTGTGATCGATACATCAATACTGGTTTTGGGATGTCCGTATTTGATGGCGTTTTCGACCAGATTGACAAAAACCTGGGTCATTTCCTTTTCCTCGCCAACAATTTCGGTGTTGTCGAGGTCGCAGGAAATCCTGATTTCCATGCCCTTGGCTTCGGCCTTCATCGCCAGTGTCTGGGCGACTTTGTCGATGATCTTGCCGATATCGCAATCATCAGATGGCGGTGTATGTTCGTTCAGCTCGATCCTTGCAAGTGACAGCAAATCTTCGATCAGGTGCTGCATACGCTGGCCCTGATCACGCATGACCGGCAGGAACTGGTGCAACGCATCGGGATCGTCCTTTGCCGGGCCTTCAAGCGTTTCGATAAAGCCCAGCAACACCGAAAGCGGGGTGCGTAGTTCATGCCCGGCATCGGTCGCGAAATCGGCGCGCATCTGTTCAAGTTTGCGAAGCTCTGTCAGGTCCGAGAAGGACAGAACAAAGTTCCGGTCCCCGGTTGCGGCTGGCAGGCGCGCGGTCAGAACATCGAAATGACGATGGGCGTCGCTTGCCAGAACGAATTCGGCATGTTTCATCTGTTCGCGTTCGCCCGCGACATCATCAAAGGCATCAAGCAGGATCGGATCGCGGATATATCGTGTCAGATCGCGACCGGTTTCCAGATTGTGGAACAGGCCGCGTGCGGCCTGGTTAAAACCGGTCACAACGCGTTGCCGGTTGACCATTACAACCGGGTTCGGCAGGTGATCAAGGATTTCGGCATCGGTGCTGGTCTGGGCTTCAAGATGGGCGATGCGTTCGCGAAATGCGTTGGTGATCTGGGTATAAAGGGACGACAGCTCGGACGCCGCACCGAAAAAAAGATGCTGTGGCGGGGTGCCGCGGAACTTGTCACGCAATGCGGTAGCGTAACGCGCAACACGGCGCAGATCATCGAAATAGATACGTAAAACCCCGGCGACACCGACCCACGCCAAGACCGCACACAGAATCGCTGTGCCCCAGCCAAGCAATTCCATCGATGCCAGTACGATAAAGATCGCAGCATTCGGGAATGCAACCGCAAATGCGGTCATTAACAACTGGCGAAAGCCCAACGGATGCTCCTGATGTCGGGTACCCCAGAGGGTACGCATTAACGCATGCAAAAAATTTCGACTAAAATGATTATGCGCCGGTAAAGATCAAATAAAAGTTAGATGACAGTTTTCAAGTATCGGAAAAGCTTGAAAAAATACGTCGTCCGAACCCTGATCATACAGGTGTATAATCCGATTTTGCCAAAAAATCTGCGAATGCGCCAGCGCGGCCATCTCGCGTCGGTTTCGACTTCAGATAGAAATCAGATAATTTCGGCACCTTCGTCAAACGCAAGGCGAGGGCTGCGATCAAACAGTTTTGAGGGGTCGCCATAGCCGATATTGATCAGGAAATTGCTTTTGACCGACGTGCCCGCGAAGAATTCCCCATCAACCTTGGCATTGTCAAAGCCTGACATCGGGCCGCAATCAAGTCCAAGGGCACGTAACGCCAGAATGAAGTAGGCTGCCTGTAATGTTCCGTTACGAAACGCGGTGGTGGCAATCAGGTCATCATTGCCTGAAAACCACGATTTTGCATCTGTATGCGGGAACAGTTTCGGTAATTTTTCATGGAATTCCATGTCATAGGCAATGATGGCTGTGACCGGAGCTGCCAGGGTTTTTTCCCGATTTCCTTCGGAAAGTGCCGGTTCCAGACGTTGCTTGGCGTCCTGTGATTTAACAAACTTGATGCGCATCGGTTCGCAGTTGGCGCTGGTCGGGCCCATAACCGTAAGGTCCCACGCCTTTTTCAGAAGCGCTGTGTCGACATCGCGATCCTGCCAGCCATTGTGGGTTCGAGCTTCATTGAAAAGAATGTCGAGTGCGTCTGAATCCAGCATGCGAATCTCCCTTAATACTGCGGTTGAATTGAGTGCCTTTCAGGTAGGTTGCAGTGAACTATACACAAGCCGAGTGACGAAATTGTGGAAAAACAATTGGTTCGCTGGTAGGTTCACAAAAAACATAATTACCGGAAACCATAAAATGAAGACTGTGGTTTTGGGGGCTGCAGTGACCAATGAGTGGGGTCGCAAAAAGATGGATGTGGCAATGCAAGCACAGACCAATGGGCAGCAAACTTCTGATGCTGTTGCGCGCGCCAAACGCGCAAACATGTTTCGTTGCATGGTATTCGGCACGGCCTTTGCGGTCGGTCTGACATTTGGTGTCTCGCCGGGCATGGCTCAGAATGCCGATACAAGCGGTACTGCAACGGAAATCCAACCTCCTGCTGCTGATGTGTTGCAGTCTGATAATCGCCAAAGCAACAATGATGCCTCCAGGGACGTACAGGCACCATCGGGTGATGCGACGTCGGCCGTTGTGTTTATGTATCATCGGTTCGCGGAAACCGATTTCCCGTCGACCAATATTCGTGGTCCGCAGTTCGAAGCCCATATCCGCGAACTGACAAGTGGCAAATATACGGTCATGGGCATCCCGGAAATCATTGATGCCATGCAAAATGGCAAAGGACTTCCTGATTATGCCGTCGGTATTACGGTCGATGACGCCTACCGTTCGGTTTATGACGTTGCGTGGCCAGCCTTTAAAAAGCACAATATCCCGATGACGGTATTCGTCGCGACCGAGCAGGTTGATGCCGGGTACGAGAACTACATGACCTGGGATATGTTGCGCGTACTGGTCAAGGACGGGGTAACCATTGGCGGCCACAGCCAGCATCATTCGCACTTGCCAAGCTTGCCAATCGAGGAAGTGAAGGCCGAACTTGCGCATTCGGCGCAGCGTTTCAAGGAAGAACTGGGCTTTGTCCCGGACATCTTTGCATATCCGTATGGCGAGGCCAGCGACGAAGTTGTCGCAGCGGTCAAGGAAGCCGGTTATAAGGCGGCATTTGGCCAGCAAAGCGGCGCGATGAGTACGGAATCGGATATGATGTATTTGCCGCGCTTTGCCATGAACGAGAATTACGGCGAAATGGACCGCTTTATTCTGGCGGCAAATTCCCTGCCGTTATCGGTCAGCGATGTGACACCGCCAAATTACACGCTTGAACGTAATCCGCCAGCATTCGGCTTCACCCTTAAGCAGAAGGCAGCCCACATAGCCTGTTACCCTTCCGAGGGCGAACCGACCATGAATCGGCTGGGCGATGAGCGGGTTGAAATCCGTCTGGATGCCCCGGTTTCATCGGGGCGGTGGCGGATCAACTGTACTTCGATGGGGCCGAATGGACGGTGGCGCTGGTTTGGAATGCTTTATACCGTTCCCTGATAAATCATTGAGAATGAACAATGAAATGGCGCCATGGGTTTTACGAACCTGTGGCGTTTTTTCTGATCACTTTGGACGCTTGCGCGCAATCAACGGAGAAGGTAGGTTAATCACACTTCTTCAACGTAAATAGCTGGTAACCACAGTGCAGGCAGGAAAAAATATCCTTCTGATCATCTCGGGCGGCATTGCCGCCTATAAGGTTCTTGAGGTGATCCGGCGGTTGCGTGACCGGGATATCAATATACGCGCGATCCTGACCAAAGGCGGTGCAGAGTTCGTTACACCGCTGTCGGTGGCGGCCCTGACCGAGAACAAGGTTTATCAGGATCTTTTTTCTCTGACCGATGAGGCCGAAATGGGCCATATCCGCCTGTCGCGTGAGGCCGACCTTGTTCTGGTCGCTCCGGCAAGTGCCGATATCCTTGCGAAAATGTCCACCGGACAGGCGGGTGATCTTGCAACGACGGCCCTGTTGGCTAC